>Ga0233438_10000010_pt1:5000-300106 | contig 300106 bp, 259 predicted proteins | sample SI_123_September_FD_182720 | JGI IMG/M metagenome (GOLD analysis project Ga0233438, IMG submission 182720) | Seawater microbial communities from Saanich Inlet, British Columbia, Canada - SI_123_September2016_10_MG | ecosystem: Environmental > Aquatic > Marine > Inlet | place... | reverse complement strand
TTAGCTCATCAGGTGATATAGTTTCCCATTGGTCGGAATCTATGCTTGGGAAGTACATGTTGTTGACTACAGGCTGGCTAATTTGAGTTTCGTCTTTTGAGCACGAAATGATTGAAAGTAATATGAAAAGCAGAAACTTTTTCAATAGATGGATAATTGGATTATTAAATATAAAAAATATTCCCTAAAATAAATTTTATTTTAGGGAATAATGCCGTGGAGATGCCGGGAGTCGAACCCGGGTCCGAATTGGAATAGAGTTGCGTTTTCTACACGTTTATTGCTGCTTGGTTTTCGAGATTCATCAGGCGTAGCAAAAACCCAATTAATCCTTATCCTACACAATAAATTTTAGCTTGGTAGAAATGGGCTAAAATTACCTCAGTTTGTCGACTGCTTGAACTCCCTCGCAACCGAGACCAAGCTCGGGCAAGCAGATGGCATTTGCTTAACCTCTTAGATTAGGCAGCCATTGCGAAGTTATAATCGCCTGTTATAGTTTGAAAGTCGAGATTTAAGAGCCGCACTTTCAACGCTCTACGTGCTTACACATCTATTGGCCAACCCGTCAAAAGCCAGAACACCCCCATATGGTTTGCTTGCTTGAGGAATTGAAACTCAGTCAAAGAACAGCCTACAAAGGTACGACCTAGAACCCCTTTTTTAATCATCTTTTTGTAGAATCCTCCATTAGTATATCAATCGAAACCGCTAAATAGCTAACTTTGTAAAGCACAGAGACACGTTGTTTTCTGAAATTTAAACCCCTGACTAGAGCCATGAAAATAGGATTATTACGAGAATGGAAAAAACCCGCCGACAAACGAGTAGCACTTACTCCTGAACAATGTGTTCAGTTTTTGAATAAGTTTCCAGAAGTTGATCTAGTCGTTGAAGAATCACTTGATCGTACTTTCCCAGATAAGGCCTATACAAAACTTGGAATAGCTGTGGCAAAAGACATATCCGATTGTGATGTTTTGTTTGGGATTAAAGAGGTACCTATCGAAAAATTGATTCCCAATAAGACCTATTGTTTCTTTTCACACACCATTAAACAGCAGGCCTACAATCGTGACTTATTACAAGCTATTCTCGAAAAAAATATCACACTTATTGATTATGAGACACTTACCTGGTCTGAAGGAGGACGAATTCTTGGGTTTGGGAAATGGGCAGGTATAGCAGGTGTATACAATGCTTTTTTGACTTGGGGCAAAAAAACCAATCAGTTCTCTCTGCCTCCAGCATACGAAACAGATGATTATGAGGAATCCTTACGTTTACTAAGTGAGTTAGACTTAAGTAAATTACGTGTGGTTTTTACTGGAAATGGTCGAGTAGCAGCTGGGATAAGAGAAGTCCTAGAGCAAATGAAATTGAAAGAATGTTCGCCTCAAGAATTTGTTTCGCAACCTCCCAGAAATGCCCATTTTACTCAACTCACCAGTTGGGATTTATACCACCGAAAGGATGGAGGCCCTTGGGATATACAGCATTTTTATGAGAACCACGAGGACTATTGTTGCGAGTTTGATAATTTTCTTTCTCATGCAGACATCCTCATCAATGGCATGTATTGGGAAGATTCCATGCCACCACTATTTAACGTTCAAGATACTAAGCAGTCCAATTTTGCAATAAAAGTGATTGCAGACATTACTTGTGATGTAGAGGGAAGTGTGCCCATTACCATGGAAGCAACAAATATTTATAATCCAACATTTGGGTGGAGCAAGTCCGAACAAAAACAGGTAGCACCATTTGGAGAGGACACCATCGATATTATGGCGGTAACTAATCTACCTACTGAACTACCCAAGAATGCTAGTGAAGAATTTGGAACTCTTTTATTGAAATATGTTTTACCATTAGTTGTAAATGGTGATAAAGGTTCGATTTTAAAAAGAGCGACGATTACCTCAGGAGGTGCTTTAACCAAGAATTATCAGTATCTCACGGATTTTGTAAATGGATAACATCAATTCATTATTCATCGTTTAAGATAAAATGACTTCAGAGTGACTTTAACATATATGTACTTACATTTAATTCGCATCACTTATTTATGAGAATAACTAATATTAGATTTTATTCATTTCTCCTTTTAAATGTCATTTCATTTATTTCATTTTCTCAAACTAAACATACGCTTTCGGGATATGTAAAAGAGCAAGGAAGTAAGGAGTTATTGATCGGGGTGACTATTTATTCCTCGGATAAATCAGCTGGAACTGTTTCTAACGATTTCGGATATTATGCAATGGAGCTAACGGAAGGAAAGCATACCATCATCTATAATTTTGTTGGTTACAAAGCCATTGAGAAAGAAGTTACGATTTCAAAAGATTTGGTTCTTACTGTTGAATTACCGTCAATGGAATCAGCTTTGTCAGAGGTCGTCGTTAACGCATCTAAAACCCAAAAGAAAGTGAGCGAGGAAGTTCGCATGAGTTCTATCGAAGTACCTATCAAAACGATTAAGGATATTCCGGCTTTGTTTGGGGAGAAGGACGTTTTAAAGGTATTGCAATTGATGCCAGGTGTGCAAAGTGGTTCAGAGGGGCAAAGTGGGTTGTATGTCCGCGGAGGTGGACCCGACCAGAATTTAATCATCTTGGATGGTGCTACGGTGTATAATGCCCAGCATTTGTTTGGATTTTTCTCCTTGTTTAATGGGGATGCTTTGAGAAGTGTTGAGTTGATTAAAGGAGGTTTCCCTGCTAGATATGGAGGGAGACTATCTTCGGTAATTGACATGAATATGAAGGATGGCTCCAAAGAAAAAATCACGGGCGAGTTGGGTGTTGGTGTGATTTCTTCAAAAGGATTGATAGAGGGTCCATTCGCCAAAGGAAAAGGATCTTTTATTGTTTCGGGTAGACGAACTTATATTGACATATTGGCTCAACCCATCATTTTGGCAGCAAATAGTGGTAACCCAGCAGGATATTTCTTTTATGATTTGAATGCAAAAGCAAACTACGAAATTGACAATAGGAATCGCGTTTATCTCAGCGGTTATTTTGGTCGAGATAAGTTTTATTTTAATTACTCTGAGCCGTTTGATTCTTACAAGGCAAAATTCAGATTTGGGTGGGGCAATGCCACAGGTACTGCCCGATGGAACCACATATTTAATCCGAAACTTTTTTCGAATACTGCCTTAATCTATAGCTTTTATGAATTAGCGATTTCAGAAAAAGATGAGCAACTAAATCAGCCCTTATTTGAATTGAACTATGGCTCAGGTATTAATGATTATAGCATCAAACAGGATTTTGATTGGTATGCTAATAATAACCATAAGGTGAAATTTGGTTTGGTTGCAACGAATCACAGATTTACACCAGATGCATTGGTGATTAGAGATAATTTTGATGGTTCGCTCATTGATCGTAAGACAGAATATAAATCGTTGGAAACAGGTCTATACATTGAGGATGAATGGAAAATTTCCAAGAGACTAAAATCGTTGCACGGCCTAAGACTGAGCACGTTTTCTTCTGAAGGGACTACCTATGTTAAACCAGAGCCTCGAATAGGATTGGCTTATGCACTTAGAAAAGATTTGTCGATGAAAGCTTCCTACGCTTCCATGAATCAGTACATCCATTTGTTGAGCAATAGTGGAGTAGGTTTACCCACCGATTTATGGGTTCCAGCAACCGAAAGTCTGAAACCACAGAATTCAAAACAGGTAGCTGCGGGTATTGCAAAGGACTTTGAGAAACAAAAATTTTCGCTAACGCTTGAAGGGTACTATAAAGAAATGGACAATATCATTGCTTACAAAGAAGGTGCCTCTTTTTTAGCAATAGAGGATAATGTTGACGATGGCTCTATCCAATCGATTTCATGGGAAGAAAATATTACAAGTGGGAGTGGAACCAGCTATGGTGGCGAGCTTTTATTGCAAAAAAAACAAGGCCGTTTGAATGGTTGGATTGGTTACACATTATCGTGGACGAAGCAACAATTCTCGGAGTTAAATGGTGGCAAAGAGTTTTTTGCTCGGTATGATAGGAGGCATGATATTTCAGTTGTATTGGTATATGAGATAAAGGATAATATTACTTTATCAGGCACATGGGTTTATGGTACTGGCAATGCAATTACCTTGCCTGTTAGTAGTTATAGACTGGGAGATATTACAGTAAATTCCAGTATTAATCGTTGGTTTGATTACACCAACCTTGGTACAGAATATACCGAACGAAATGGTTTTAGAATGGAGGCTTATCATCGAGCAGATATTGGGTTACAAATTTCTAAACCTCGAAAGCATGGCATAAGAACATGGGAGTTTAGTGCTTACAATATGTACAATAGGCGAAATCCATTCTTTTATTATATTGGAAATGAGCAATTATTTGATGATACAAGTCGACAAGTACTAAAAAAGATAAGCATCTTCCCAATATTGCCCTCCGTAAGTTGGAACTATAAATTTAATTAAACGTATGAAACAAATTGCATTAATAATATCGTTCATTTCCATTTTTGGATGCCAATCTATTGTTGAGAATGTACCATTGCCGGAGATAGAAGTAAAGGCTGTTGCGTTTGGATATTTCGATAATCTGAACTTGACCAATAAACAGAACATCTCCTTGACAAAAAGTAAACCCGTGTTCTATACAGCGAATAGTCAAAGTTCAGATTATGAGTCTATTCAGGATGCTGAAATAACCATAACAGGTAACGGTGAAAACTATGAGTTCTATTATGAAGCATTAGAAGAAGAATACGAGCCGAGTAAAGTGGTCAATCTTCAATCAGGATTAGAATATACATTGACTGTAAATAGCCCGGAGTTTGGAGTGCTAAAAAGTACACAAACCATGCCTCAGCCGTCAGGGGCCTATACGATTCGAATAGACTCAACTGAAAGAGAATATGACACGGATTACCGTGTATCCATTGAGTTGGATAATCCACTCAATCAGTATTATCGTATTGAAGTATTTGGTCAAAATTTGTCAATGGTTGAAGCTGAAGGCATCTATGTGGATCGAGAGTATTTTAAACTTACAGGTTCTGAAAAACAATTGAGTACCTCGTTTACAGAATATAATAAATCATTTGGGGGTGATAAAAGGTATATCTATTTAGTAATCAGTTCAATCACAGAGGATTATTACAATTATGGAAGACTCTTAAAGGATTATAATCCGCAAAATCCTTTTGGAGAGCCTACCTTATTGCCTTCTAATTTTGAGGGTGGTCTGGGGATGTTTGCTCTTAGTTCGGGAGTAGTAATTCCTATTAAATAGCAACAGCGTTTTCGATAATCGAAGTAAAAAATGCTCTTCCATCTGAGTTGCGGAGCACTTCATTAGCAGCACGTTCTGGGTGGGGCATCATTCCAAATACATTAAACCCTTCGTTGGATATTCCTGCAATATTCTGAACTGAACCATTCGGGTTTACTTCGGAGCTTATATGTCCTTCTTCGTCAGCATATCTAAAGATAATTTGGTTGTTTTGCTGAAGTCGACTAATTGTTTTTTCGTCAGCATAATATCGTCCTTCAGCGTGTGCAATGGGTATTTTGTATGCAGGTTTGTCGGTCAATTCATGGGTTATTATAGTGTTTGTATTTTCACATTTCAGAAACACATTCTTACAAATGAAGGTCTGATTCTCGTTTCGGAGAAGAGCTCCTGGCAATAGACCACTTTCACATAGAATTTGAAAGCCATTGCATATGCCCATAACAAACCCACCAGCATTTGCATGAGCGATTACACTCTCCATAACAGGGGATAATTTAGCAATTGCACCGCTTCTAAGGTAATCACCGTAAGAAAATCCACCAGGAACAAAAATATGACTACAGCCATGCAAGTCAGTGTCTTTATGCCATAGCTTTATTACTTCTTGACCACTTACTTTGTTAAGCACATGGATGAGATCTTGATCACAATTACTGCCTGGGAAAATGATTACACCAAATTTCATGAAACAAAATTAATTGAAAACATAATTTTATGCAGTAAAGAGTTGGGTTTGATAATACTCAAGAAACTAACAAGTGTCTAATATTTTCGTGCAACCATGATTCCATCTCGAACAGGGATTAATATATTTTCTACACGCGGGTCACTTTGAACTTTTGCATTAAAGTGGTCTAATTCACGGGTGTCATTGTCTGTGTCGATGGCCTCTTGGTCAATGACTTTCCCGCTCCAAAGTACATTGTCTGCCATGATGATGCCACCAGAGGGCATTTGATCGATTAGTAAATCATAGTACTTAGAATAATTTTCTTTGTCTGCATCAATGAATACTAAATCAAATTTATGGTTGATGGTAGGAATGATTTCCAGTGCATTACCTATATGTAGTTTGATTTGATTTTTATATTTAGATTGATTAAAATACTTCTGAATACGAGTTTCTAACTCTTCGTTGATATCAATGGTGTGTAATATTCCATCTTTGGTTAAGCCTTCTGCCAAACACAAAGCAGCATACCCTGTGTAGGTACCAATTTCCAGTATGGATTTGGGTTGAATCATTTTGGAGAATAGACTTAATAATCGACCTTGTAGGTGTCCACTCAACATTCTTGGAGCTAATACATTCGCATGGGTGTCCCTGTTCAATGATCTGATTAGTTCATTTTCAGGGGTGGTATGTTTTTCAGCATACTTACTTAATTTTTCATCAATGAATTCCATGGGATACTATTTTGAGATGTTAAAACTTGCTTCGACCAATCTATGGTCACTTTTGATAGACGAAGATGATTGGTAATGGGTGCAGATTAGCTCTTCGTCATGGAGAATATAGTCTATTCTGAGAAACGGAAGTGGTTTTAGATAGGTGGCTCCCCAGCCTGAACCTTGTTCAATAAAGGCGTCTCTTCTTCCTTTTAGTAGTTGTTGGTAGGTGTAGCTTTGCGGTGTATCATTGAAATCTCCTAATATAATTACAGGATAAGGGCTATCGTCAATGGTCTCCAGAATAGTCTGAGTTTGGACGGTACGGAGTTGCGATTGTTTTTTTAGTCGATGAATAAAGGCTAGGGCATACGTTTTGTACTCTTCATTTAAATCACTATGGATCAAGGTTTGGTAGTCTTTTGGAGATACACTATTGGATTGAAGATGCACTCCCACAAATCGAATGATTTGGCCTTCAATATCAACATCAAATATTACAGCAAGGTTGTTTGTACTATGATCATATTCTATTCGTTTATAGTTTAAAATAGGGTATTTAGAAACCAATTTTATACCATACTCGCTCTTTGGATTATCTTCTTGAGTATTGATAAATTGCTGGTGTGGGAATACTATTTTATTGATGTTTCCTTTATTATTCAGCCATTCAACAAGAAGTGCAATGTCATATTTTTGATTAGTTAAATATTGATCAATTGCTTCGGATGTATTGTCTCCATTGTATGTTTGTTGTACATGGGTATTGAAGCTACATACACTGATATCTGAGACTGTTTTTTCATTGGTGTTGAATTGAATATTTCGAGCAATGAATTGTAATCCAAAAATAAGAATCAAAGCATTGTATATACCTCTTTTTTTCAGAGAAAAAATCCATAATAGCAATAGGAAAATATTAACAGAAAGCCAAAAGGTATAGGTTAGTCCAAAGAAAGAAATGATCCAAAAATCTTGCGGATTGACATAAGGGGATAAATAAGAGATGCTAAGGCCAACTATAGCCAATGTATTGATGAAGTTGGTTAATTTTTTTAGTATCTTTTTCACTCGCTAGCCTTAAAAAGAATGTCTTTTTCTTGTTTATTTAGACTATCATAACCACTCTGAGATATCTTGTCCAAAATAGCATCAATTTCTTCTTGGTTTGGTTTTAGTTTTTTGTCCTTAATGATTGGCCCCATGGTTCGTTCATCTTTTTGTCTTTTCCAAAAAAATGGTTTTTGATTGGGGTTACGAGATGGTTTTGTAATTCTACCTTGCAAGTTGAGTATATAAATTAGACCAAAAAGAGCACCACCCATGTGTGCAAATAATCCACCAGTATTATCACTTACAGGAAACATATATAAATCTCGGAAAACAAAAAAAAGAGCGACCCATCTTAGCTCAACATTGAACAAGCCAAAGGGTCTTACCTGATATCTTGGCAAAAAGGTACCTGTGGCAACAAGAATTGCAGTTACTCCCCCCGATGCTCCTAATAATTTTTTGTAGCCAACAACTTCACTAAAGATTGGAAATATATTGTAACTCAGTACAAATAACATGGCCCCAGAAATCCCACCATACAGAAAGATCTTCCAGATTTTTTTGAAGTCCATGAATTCCTCTAGAATCCTACCGATGAAATAGAGCAAAATCATATTACCTAAAAGATGCCAAAATCCAGCGTGAAAGAAGATGTTGGTAATGATTGACCATGGGCGAATAATTAGTTTGCCAATATTGCTTGGGATATAGAAGTATTCTAGCAAGTTTTCTGGGGAGAAACCAGATAATTTTGCAATTACTCCAACAAAAATTGTGAAGATAAAGGCTGCTAAGTTTACCATAATAATCTGGCGTATAGCAGAATTGCCCTTATAAAATTCGTATTGTATCTTCTCCCAGGTAGTCATTACGTTTAGTAAAACGAATTACGATTATTTTTATTCCAATATTGAACAAGGATAAACCCGAATAGTGCACCCCCAAGGTGAGCAAAATGAGCAACACCTGCTTGGAAACCGCTAATACCAGCAAATAGCTCGAAAGCAGCATACCCTATAACGGCCCATTTGGCTTTTATGGGTACAGGTATGAACATCAGAAATAACTGTGTATTGGGCCAGTACATTGCAAATGCTACGAGAATCCCAAACAATGCTCCAGACGCCCCTACTGTAGGTTGGTTGATATTTACCAAGCCTTGTGTAATTTCATAATCTTGAACCAAAGTATGTAATAGTGCAGCTCCAAGTCCAGTTATCAAGTAAAAGTTGATATACCTTTTAGCTCCCCACATTTGTTCTAATCGACTACCAAACATGTAGAGTCCAAACATATTGAAGAGTAAGTGAGTAAAACTCCCATGCATAAACATATGGGTAATCATTTGCCAACCTTGAAAATAGTTGCTTTTATAATTAAATAATGCCAAGTACTCATACATGGTATTTCCACTATAAATGGTGGCAATAAATAATAAAACATTGATGGCAATGATATTTCTTGTTACCTCAGGAATACCAAAACGGTTGCTATTAAATTGCATGATAGTTTATCTATTGAAAAAAACGTTCCAAACTCTGTTTTGTTAGCTTAACCATAATAGGTTTACCAGATTGATCGATAGTTTTTTGTTTGCAAGCTAGTAGATCGTTCATTAATACTTGCATCTCAGTTGGGTTGAGCACCTTACCTGTCTTAATGGCAGAATTTTTTGCAGCTGCCTGCCTCAGAGCATCATTCTTAGCAATTTTCAAGTCTTGAAAGTTAGTCTTGAAATCATCGATGATTTGAATAATAACGGATGCTCCATCCTCTTTACTTAGTTCACTAGGCAAACCATTCACAATAATGGTTGATTGACCAAATTCGCTAATATCAAATCCCAAGGCATTAATGTCTTGTTGCATTTCCAGGTACAGGGCAAAATCAGATTTACTTAATTCCAAAGTTCTCGGGAAAAGCAGTTGTTGAGAAGATATGGCTTGTTGAAAGGTATATCGTTCATATAAGACTTGCCTGTGGGCACGATGTTGATTTACAAGGTTCAGTTCTCCATCAATTTTTGCAACTAAGTAAGTATCTTGAATTTGAAAAATATCAAAATTATGGGTTGTGTTCTCGGTTGCTTTTTCTGGTTGAGTGAAAAAGGTTTGTTGTTTTGGGGAATCAATTTGCGTATTGAGAATTGCGTCTAATTTTTCCCAATTTGTAGGCGTTTTGGGCTTTTTATGGCCAAACGGGTTAAAGCTTTGATCTACATTGGGGCTATTAACGGCAGCAAATCGATCATTGATGCTATTTGACGGGTTTGTGTCAATAGCATTGAGGAGCTGTGTGTCTGTAGGGAGCAAGAAGTGAGCACCCAATGTTTTTTTTATAACAGACTGCAAGAGTGTATATACATGTCGTCCGTCTTCAAATTTCACCTCGTGTTTGGTTGGGTGAATATTGACATCAATTTTTTTTGGATCAACCTTTAAGAATAAGATATAAAAAGGGTGCTTTTTTTCCTCCAGTAGATTACCATATCCAGATATAATTGCATGGTTCAGGTATGGATCTTTGATGAATCTACCATTAGCAAATAAATATTGATTGCCACGAGTTCTTTTAGAAATTTTAGGAGTCCCAATAAAACCCTTTATCTCAACTATATCGGTGTCCTCATTCGTTGGGATTAGCTCACCTTCCTTAAGATTAAATAAATCATGGATACGCTTTTCTAAATTTCCACTTTTCAGATTTGATAGATTCTTCCCTTGATTGTAATATTCAAAAGTGATCTCCGGATAGGCTAGTGCGATTCGTTGAAATTCTTCAAAGGTGTGTTTGGTTTCAACAGAGATACTCTTGAGAAAATTTTTACGAGCAGGAATATTGTAAAATAGGTTTTTTACCGCAATCGAAGTGCCTTGAGTAGCAGCAGTATTCTCTTGGTTAATAAAATTTCCTGCTTCAATAATTATACGAGTTCCAATATCTTCTTGAGCACATTTAGTTTTCATTTCTACCTCGCTCACTGAAGCAATACTTGCTAGAGCTTCCCCACGAAAGCCAAGCGTATTTAAATTATACAAGTCATCAGCTTTTGTGATTTTTGACGTGGCATGCCTTTCCCAACACATGCGTGCATCAAATGCATTCATACCAGAACCATTGTCATCCACCTGAATTAGGGTACAACCGCCATTTTTAATGTATAGTTTAATAACAGTTGCTTGTGCATCTATTGCATTTTCGAGTAACTCTTTCACCACAGAGGCAGGTCTTTGTACGACCTCGCCAGCAGCAATCTGATTGGCTGTTCTATCGGGTAAAAGTTGAATTATGCCAGCCATTAAAATATATTATTTACCGAAACCTTTTATGATAAATTCTAGAATATCAGAATTTATAAGTTCATAAAAAATAGCTATAAGAACTAGGATTATTGCCCCTAATCGGAGCAAGTAGTTTTTTTGTGAGAAAGATCCGTAGCGTTGTGAATTCTGTTTTGCTTTATAGAGTTTTCGAATATTTTCTTTAGCACTATTCTCATTGCTTTTAATTTCACCCATTTCCCTTTTTACAACCTGAACCCTCGCATGCAATTCTTCTTTCTGCTCATCATAATAAACTGGAGTGTATTTAAATTTTCGATGCTTGGGTAATCTAGAAAATCGGAGATTTATCATGTCATTCAAAGGTAATGGATTCGTGTAATATTATCAATTAGAGTGAGGTACAATATTCTTCATTCAATTGATCTGCAACCACAATTCTATGTTTTAATGCTTTTTCAAACTCATCGCATGCAAAGTCAATTTCCTTAATTTGAATGTATAATTTGCCTTTGATGTAGTGCACCATTTTATAGGATGGAATTAGTTTTTCTACAGCACTGTAATCTTTAAGACTGCCTTCGATATCATTTAATTTAACTTTAAGCTCTGCCCTTCTTTTGTATAAATCTCCTGATAATTTATCAGTTTCAATAGCATTATTTAAGTCAATTAGTGCAGAGTCCTTTTGTCCTCTTTCAGCATAAGCATCTGCTCTCAACTTTAGAAAAGAACTATTATTTGGTTTTTTTAATAGACCATAAGAGTAGTCTGAAATTGCATTCCTGTATTTTTTTAAATGGTAGAAAGATTGTCCTCTGAAATAATAGGCTTCCATAAATATTGGATTAAGCTGGAGTGTCTTTGTGAAATCTTGGATAGCAGATGCATAATTCTTTGCATTGTAAGCAGAAGTTCCTCTGTTGAAATAACCCCTAAAATCAGAAGGGTTAATTAGAATATAATCAGTATATAGATTAAAAGCCTTTTTATAATCTCGCTCTAAGGAGGCTTTGTTTGCTTGAATTAATATTTCACTACCTTGCTGAGCATGACAATGAAATGTACATAGAGTTATTAAGCACGTGAAATAAATAGTTATTGGTTTTATCATTTCAATCTATAACAAATTAGTTCTTGAAATAGTACATATATATTGATTTAATTATGGATGGTCTTCTTCATGGAATCACAAAACCATAAAAACTTTTGAATGGTAATTCGAAAAGCCATTTCATTTTCTAACATGGATAAATGACCACTATTCTTAATGACTTCTAATTGTGCGAGTTTGCATTTAGATGCTTGATTAAAGATTTCATTTTTTGAATAATGCTCATCTTTATCTCCTAAAATAAATAATACTGGGTAATCTAACTGGGATAATAAATGACTGTGGTCAGATCGATTCATCATAGCGTTCATCCCATTGATTACACTTTTATGGGAGGTTTTCTGAATAACTTCAATCAATTCACTATCAATTAATAGTTGGTTGTTTTTAGCAACTAGATTTTTAATAAACAATTGAAAAAAATCAGAAGTCCCATGTTTTTTGATAAAATTAATAGCTTTTTTTCGATTCTCTTTTTTTGATTCACTGTCAGCCATACTAGTTGAATTAACTAGTCCAATGCCGGATATATTTTGGGGGTATTTTGAAGCATATTCACATGCAACATATCCACCTAGTGAGTGCCCAAAAATAATAGGGCTTTCAATTTTTTCGTTTTGTAATATATGGAATACAGCATCTGCAAGTTCAGGAATGGATTGAAATTCTAACTTCTTACTTCTGCCAAAACCAGGCAAATCGATGCTGACACATGCATGTGTTTTAGAGAGGTGGTTTATTGTGCTTTCCCAAATTGTGGAGTCTTCACAAAAACCGTGTAAAAAACAAAGGTGGGGACCATTCCCCACCTTTGAATATGAAATATTGTTATGTGTCTTAGCCAAATTAATTGTAAAAACGATATCTTAAATCAACAACATTTGCTTTCTCAATTATTGTTTCTCTGATTTTTCGCTGCATATCTTGTTTAGACTGATCTGTGATTTGCGACTTAAGAACTTTTACATCTGAAGCTTCGTATTGATTATCATTATTTAGGTATATTACAGCTAATGCTCTTTCACCTCGAATAATTTCTGATTGACTACCAACAGGCAGCCCAAAAATAGTTCCAGATATTATAAGATCTGAACCAATATAAGGTAGGCTGGATTTAGCAAACGATGCTGCCGGGATAGATACTGGTGTGGTTTCTAATTTTTTAGCTAATTCGTCGGGTGTGTTTGAATCATTAAGTGCATCATCAAGTTTAGAAAATAATTTTTCCGATTTTTTTTCATTTACAAGAATTGCTTCAATATCTGTACGAATCTCTTCTATATCAACTAGTCCTTCAGATTTGACATTCGTTACTCTTGCCACAAAATAGCTTCCGTCTATATCAATGATGCTTGATACATCTCCTTCTTTGGTAGCATCATTAAATAACCATTTAGCGATTGGATTAGGGTTGCTAATTCCAGGAAAAGCTAACTTGCTTTCATTAATCTTGTTGGCAACACGTTTTGTTAAACCCAATTCTTCAGCAACTTCCTCAAACGACTTATCTCCATTGACCTTTGATAGGAATTCCCCTGCTATTTTGTAGTATTCTCCATCTGTTTTGGTGCTAGGAAATATTTTTTGATCAACAACAGCAACTTGAATAGTTTTTCTACTGATTTTAGATGTTGTCTTTCCAATATGTACGCCTTTTTTAGAGCGTGTTACAAAATATTGGCCTTTGGGAGAAGTAAACAAACGATTAATCAATCGTCTAGGATAAGATCTAGTGTCTTTTCTGATCCAGCCCATATCTCCTCCTTTACCTCTTGAAGCATCATAATTTTTTCTATTGGCTTCTGCCTCAAATGTGGTAGCTCCAGATTTTATCTGGGCAATTAGTTTACGAGCATCTTTTTCAGCTTGTGCGGTATCTGAACCTGCAACATTGATGAGAATATGACTTCCTCTCACAGATGGTAGACTATCCGAACCAATATCTGTTATTTTGTATACACTATAAACTCCATTTTCTTGATTTGGTCCAATGATATCTCCTACGTTTACAGAAAAAAGGTCATCTTCCACAGATGCTGGGAATGATCCTCTAAGTTGATAGCTTTTATTAAAAGGTGTTTCGCTATTCATGATACTTACAAATACAGAATCATCATTGGCCTCAGAAAATTTCTGAGCAATTTCTTTAGATTGATACATCATGTCCATGGAATCCTCTTTTGAAGGAGTTACATTTAAACGGATAAACTCAATGTCTCTACTAGCATCTTCCTTGTACTTAGCTGAGTGTGCTTTTGCGTAGGTTAGAATTTCACTGTCGCTTACTATCAAAGTTGAATCTTCAAATTGATTGTAGGGAAGACTAACGATAGTTGCGTTTCTTGTTTGGTTGTTATCTCTTCCAAAATTTACAGCTTCTATATCAGTGGTGTATACCGAACTCATAATAAGCTGATTATATTTTTGTGCAATGAGCCCAGCTGTAAATTGTTGTTGAAAGCTGTTCCAGTTTTGAAGAGCATCGGGATTAGCAATGATATCTTCTTTGAGGAAGCGAATCAATCGTTGTTTGTCAAATTGATTTGATTCAGGGTCTCTGAAGGATTGTTGAATTTGTGGATGTGTATTATCACCAATGGTCAAATCTTCTAATTCAGCAGGACTAACAGTTAAAGCAAGTTTTTCATATTCTGGTTCAACTACACGAGATTCAATAATCATGTTCCATGCTTGTTCCCTATACTGCTTCGAGATGTTTTCGTCAATTGCAATTCCAGGGTTATTTTGAATAAGCTGTGCTTTTAAACCTTCAAAAGTTTGATTAAACTCATCATAACTTACAGGTTGATCTGCTATTTCACCTATTGAATTATCATTAGAACTAAAAATACTAGATCCAGAACTAACCAAATCGGTAAGTACGAATGCTAACATAGCTACACCAATTACGAGGAGTAAACATCCTGTTTGGTTTTGTATTTTTTGCAATACACTTTGTTCTTCGTTGTTGTATTTATTTGACATGTATTTCGTCTTTAAAAAATGGAATGCAAAATTAAGTTGTTTTGTGCTAAAACTCAAAGAATAATAGTCTTGAAATCTTAATGTTTTTACTAATAAAAAAATGGCTTCTATTTAAACTTAAGTGCATAATTATCAGTATTTTATGTCCTTAATTTTTCCTTTGAATTGGTCAATTATGTGCTGATCCTGCTTGTCTTTGATAACGTAACGTACACGAGTAGACTCGTGATTTGGACCGATGTATAAAATAAAATCATGATTAATCTCACTTAAGTAATATGTTTCTTTGATTCTATTCAATCTAAATCTAAAACCTTTATGGAGCTTAATTTTATAGCTGATTGTACAAGGTTTTTGAATATTTACTGCCCATTGAATTTCATTCTCCTTTTTCGTTAATGAGTGGCTAATTTTATTGGTTTTATTAATTTTTGTGAACTTATCTATTTCGCACAAAAACATATCTATGGAGGAGTTTTTATTATCAAATTTTGGATAAATAACAGCTAGAGTATTGTCTGAGTAGTCGATATCAATATAATCTCCATAAAAATAGTTCTTGCCTGGAAGAGGAATACTTTTAGGTGTGATTCTAAATAGCTCGTTACGACTTGGATTCTCAAGATTAAATCTATTCAATGAGACATCATAGAATAAACTTTTAGAAGATAAATACTGATCGTAATATGCGATGTAAACATCACCACTTTGCTGATTCAAAGCTATGTTGGGGAAATATTGATGTCCTTTAGCTTCACTTATGCGTATTTTTTTACTCCAAGACACTCCTTTGTCTTTTGAAAAGATCAGCCAAACATCGGCATTTCCATTTTCTTCATCAGCCCAAGTAATATATATAATTTCTCGAATGGTGTCACACTGAATAAACGGCATGCCATTGGCCCTAAATATGTTTGGCATTTCCATATCCCATCCTTTAAATTGAGTCGCAATTTGCTGATCCGCTCCCCAGGAATTTCCTCCATCAATGCTTTTATCAAACCAAATTTTTTGATGACCTGCCCAGACTGCGTATATCTCACCATTTAGACCTACAGCGGTGGTTGCACCCTCAAGCGTGTTGTCACCATCCAAGCAATCTCCAACAGTGTCAGATATGGTAATTGCAGTTGAAAATGAATCGGTATTTGGGACGTATTTTGAAAATCGTATTCTACTAAAATCAGAGCTGTCCTTACTATCGTATTTATCAAATTCTGTCCATGTAATATATACATTTCCCTTGCATTTTTTTGAGTGATTATCGGAGCTAAACCAGGGTTTGTCTTGCATTTTTGGTGGGTTATAACCCACAGAATATGAGGTCTCAGTCCATGGGCTAAGAGCATGAATTTTTTGCACAACGATTCGGTCAAACCAATCGCCATATTCCTTATTCTGGGTTTTGGATAAATGAGCATAAAACAAATTAGTGTCGGTATAATGCAATACAGGGTCGCCATAAACCCCAAGATGTGATTTGCCTTGGATGGTTTTAAAATTAGTTGCTCCTTTTTCTAAGTAAAATATTCGGTCAACGTTAGCTGCCGCAATTATTTTATTAGAACTATTTTTTGGAGATAATACAACGGTTGGTTCATTAGAATTTTCACCTATTGTGATTGTTGTCTGTCCAAAAATTAAATTTGGTAAAAAAATTAGACCTAAACAAAGTTGTATTATTGGTGAAAAGAAATTGTAATTCATTATTTAATAAGTTCTACAATACCAGAGATTGGATCACTATTCTTGCCATGCCATACTAGGTAGAAATAGGTTCCCTCTGGTAATAAGGTAGTGTTATTATTCACCCCACCGTTCCAGCAATCGTTGGAATCGTCAGTTTCAAAGACTTTTTCACCCCATCGGTTAAAAATTTGAAGTTTATATTCTTTACATTCTATGAGTTTCCCATCCATTTGAAAGCAGTCATTTAAGCCATCTCCATTGGGGGTAAAGACATTGTATAATTTAAACTCAGGGATAACCTCGTCAAGAATGGTGACTGATTTTTTAATTGAACTTTCACACAATGACCCTTTATTTACAGTAAGCTCAATTTCGAAAGTTCCTGTTGAAGGGTATTGATAACTTGGGGTTTGCTGAATCGAGGTATCACCATTGCCAAAAGACCAATAATAGTTATATCCACGAATGGTATTATTGGTAATTGAGAGTTGGTTATCACACCCATTAAATTCCACAGAAAAATCAGCGTCGGATTGGTCAACAACTCGAATAGTTTGTTGTGATATTGATGATATATTACACGTATTACTATCAATTACGGTAAGTGTAATTGTGTATTCTCCTGGAATATTGTATTCGTGTTTTGGGTTAGTCTCATTCGATTTTTCTCCATCTCCAAAATCCCAAATAAGAGAATCTCCCAATATACTTCGATTGGTAAATGATACATTCAGCGGTGCACAACCAATCATTGGGTTTGCAATGAAATCGGCAATGACCGCAGTTTTTATTTGCAAATCAATTTTAAATGAGGCGTTGCTACATCGAACACTCGGGTTGGTTTCAAACGCACTACCCGAAGTTGTTGGAAAATCACTTACTTGTGTTGTTTGGCCATCTGTGGACGGCGGACAACTGCTGCACACACTTTGATAAATCACTCCCTTTTTATCAAACCTGCTAGTTCCTCCATCTACATGGTCACCGGTAATATTTCCACCAAAGTAAGTTGCATATAATAGGTTTTTAGCATCTTCTCCAAGTACAATGATGTAAAAATCATTGTTGTCTGTATTTTTTTGATGAGCATCACCCGAAACAGGCATATTATCGGTACTACCTGGGTGATTATTTGGATCTACAGAAGATCCCCAACCTGAAAAATAAATATGGTTACATACATCTACTAAAAAAGCACTTGGCACTAAATTAGGCTTGTTTAGGGTATTCCCAAACGAGCTTACCAAGTCAATATTTTGTAGCCCAGAATCAATTCTAAATATGAATTGCCCTTTGTTGTCTTCTCCATAAGTATCTGAAGTTTTGTTGAGTTGACCTTCAGTTTGACCAGTAGCATAAATGCGATTGGAAGCGTCCAAACCAATAAAATAAATTTGGTCATACTCACTGGTACCCCAGTAGGTTGTTTTTTTCAAAGATTTGTTAGATTTATCAAATACAGCAATAACTCCATCTGTTTTTCCATTAAAATCGGGGGAGAAAACAGTATCTGGAGTTTGTAAGTTAGAACTAGTTGTGCCACCACCTACATACACATTATCATGATTGTCTAATTTTATACTGTATAATGCCTCTGAACCATCCCCTCCAAAATAGGTAAGCCAATTCAGTGTTTTGCAGTCGGGGCTAAGTTCAAAAATTAAACCATCATAAACACTGTTCTTATTAGTTTGGGATGCATTCTTTGTTACTATATTATCGGATAATGTAGTAGTTGCTACAAAGATATTCCCGAGGTCATCTGTGATAACATCGCCTCTAAAATCATCAGAATAGTTATACTTCAAATTCGAGTTTTGATTGAGTCCATCATTGGACACCCCCCCTATAAATGTCGAACCAATGAGCGTAGTCCCATCTTCGCTAAGTTTGGAGACAATAATATCTGTTCCTCCAGCATGTGTAGAGTCAACACAATTGGTCGTGTGAGGAAATTTTGGAGAGTATGTGGTCCCTAGTATAATTAAGTCGTCATTTTTATCTACCACCAAACTATGGGGGTATTCATCTCGACTACCACCCAGATAGGTTGCCCATAACAATTTAGATCCAGCACTGTCATATTTAGAAATACTGATATCGCAAGCTAAATTAGCAGGTTGAGAACCAGTGCCTCCATTAAAATTAGTATCATATGAATTTGTTGTTACTGGGTAGGGTTGGATAGATGCGTCTACAATACCTCCAGCGTATAAATTTCCTCTACTATCATAGGTTGCAGTATAACCAAAATTATCACCCTTTGAACCCGAATAAGTTGAGAATATAAGTTTTGGGTCGATAATCAGAGGATAATCTGGGTTGAAGTCAGATAAAATTTGATAGCTCAATATATTCTCATCGAGATGATATGATGAGGCAATTTTAATTTTTTCACCATTGATTAGTTGGTAGGTGTAAGGTTTTTCTTCACTAATGATTCCAACAGAAGTATAGATGTTGAGTTGTTCATCTTTAATTTTAAATGAGTCTGCACCGTCTATTTTTATCTTAATCTGATTGATTTTTTCGAGTGTGGGACGTTGAATAATCCATTCATATTTTAAATTAGTTTCACCGTCTATTCTAAAATCTACATCAGAATAAACGTTGGAATATTTGACTTCTCCAGCAGGGTGAATCTTACTTGCCCAGTTTTGTGGATTCTCACCAAAAAAATAATTGTAATAATGAGATTGAATGTTGGATGATTTTGTGTGAGGAGAACTTTCAAGCCCCATGAAATACATTTTAATGGCTTGTTTTTGGGGGATTATTTTATTCTCCAATCCTGGGTGATCATGTTTCCATTGGTGTATTTGGTGGTAATCTTCGGGATTAATTAAATCATAAGTCAGTCCTTGACTTTCTAGGTATAGATTTCCAAATGGGATTTCTGCTCGATATAACACGAGTGGATGCCACTGCCCACGGTTAGCTACAAACTCATAGGTTGGGGTTTTTGATGGAAGTGCTATTGAATTTTGTTGAGCATTTAGATCAACAAAGCCCAGAAGTATAATCAAAATTTCAATTTTCCAACGCATGAATGAACAAAAATACACTTCGAATGTCGATATAGACAGTTAACTCCACCAATTAGTTGGTTCAATTTTGTGTAAATGACTGAATTCTGACGGGGGTAAAATTATATTTGTAGCCATTTTACTAAACCATGGAGCTAAACGAACAACAACTTCAACGAAGACAAGCACTTGACAAGTTAAGATCATTGGGCATTAATCCCTATCCAGCGGATGTTTATCCAAAAGATTATTCGAGTGTTGAAATCAGCAAAGCGTTTGATAAAAACCCAGATAAGTTTCAGCAAATTTCATTTGCAGGTCGTATGATGCGACGTAGAATCATGGGGAAGGCCAGTTTCGCTGAACTTCAAGATGAGCAAGGAACTATTCAGGCTTATTTTAATAGGGATGAACTTTGTCCCGATGAGGACAAAACCATGTATAATGATGTCTTTAAGAAAATCTTAGATATCGGAGATATTATTGGAGTAAAAGGCTTTGTTTTTAGAACTCAGACTGGGGAGTTGTCTATTCACGTTAAAGAGTTGACAGTTTTGAGCAAATCCCTCAACCCACTGCCTATGCCCAAAGAGGTTGATGGAAAAGTTTATGATGCATTCACAGATCCAGAACAACGATACAGAAAAAGATATGTCGATTTGATTGTCAACCCACAAGTTCGTGAGACATTCATTAAGCGAACCAAGGCGGTATCGAGTATGAGAAACTTCCTCAATGAGAAAGGATACATGGAAGTAGAAACTCCTATTCTTCAAGCAATTCCTGGAGGAGCTGCTGCAAGACCATTCATTACACACCACAATGCCTTGGATATTCCGTTGTATCTACGAATTGCAAATGAGCTGTATCTTAAGCGACTAATTGTTGGAGGATTTGAAGGGGTTTATGAGTTTGCCAAAGATTTTAGAAACGAAGGAATGGATCGTACCCATAATCCTGAGTTTAGTCAGATGGAACTTTATGTTGCTTACAAAGACTACAAATGGATGATGGATACAACAGAGGCGATGTTCAAGCAAATTGCCCAAGATGTTAATGGTACTTCTCAAGTTGTTTTTGGGGAGCACACCATCGACTTTGGGAAGCCATTTGAGCGATTAACCATATTTGGGGCGATTAAAAAATACACAGGAATTGACATCAGTCAGATGACTGAAAAAGAGCTTTTCAAGACTGCTAAAGAATTAGGTGCTGAGGTAGAAGAGAGCATGGGATCGGGTAAATTAATCGATGAAATATTTGGGGAGAAGGTAGAGCACCTGCTTATCCAACCCACATTTATCATGGACTACCCTGTGAGCATGTCGCCATTGACCAAAAAACACCGCGACAACCCAAACTTAACTGAGCGATTTGAATTGATTGTCAACGGTAAAGAGATTGCAAATTGCTATAGTGAGTTAAATGACCCTATTGATCAACGTGAACGTTTTGAAGAGCAAGTGAAACTCATGGAACGTGGAGATGATGAAGCCATGTTTATTGATGAAGATTTTCTTACGGCCTTGGAATATGGGATGCCACCAACAGCAGGTATCGGTATTGGAATTGACCGATTAGTGATGTTACTAACCAATAATTCAAGTATACAAGAAGTATTGTTTTTCCCACAGATGAGACCAGAGAAGAAAGTAGAAACATTAAAGCTGACTGATAACGAGCAAGCGGTAAAAACGATTCTTTCTGAAAATGGAACCCTTGAAATCAGTGATTTAAAAAGTCGAATAGAACTCAGCAACAAACAATGGGATAAAGCTTTGAAAGGATTAGCTAAGCATGGCATCACTCAAGTTGCCAAAGAAGGTGACGTGGTCTCAGTAAGTTTGAAATAATCTTCAATTAAAAAGTGATTCGGTAAAGACCAATTTAGATTTTAATGTAAAATATCTTTAGTAATTTTACGCGTAGCCTGTTGTTGATTAACCACAAATTTTTTTGATTTTTGCTTGACTTCATGAAGTTTTTGAGCGTCTTGAATGAGATTGTTTATCATCTGAATCCATTGATCTTCATGTGTTATGGCAAATCCAAAACCATGTTCTATGGCATCATGAGCTTCTGTAAATTTTTGAATTTTTGACCCAAAACTGATGTGGTTGCCCCATACTGCAGGCTCAATAATATTATGTAATGCACCATGGAATCCTCCACCAATTAAACTGAAATCAGCATACCGATATAAACTAGATAGCATACCAATGGTGTCTAATACTAATACCGATGTTTTGTTGTCAAAGTCACCATAGTTATATCGTTTAGGAGAATAAGATTTAAAAACTTCAAGAATTTGGTCGGTCCGTTTAATATCATGCGGAGCTATGATAATAGCCAAATTCTCAGGTACGGTATCCAGAAGCTTTTTTGTCAGTGCTTCTTCTCTTTCCCATGATGAACCAATAATGAGTAATTTTCTATTAGCTTTAAAATCTTTGATTTCTGGATAATCTTTATCGGTTTTTAATATCTCTGCTACTCGATCATAACGAGTGTCTCCAACAAAGTGAGTTCGCTCGTTGATTTTCTTTAATAACTCACTACTGATTTTGTCTGAGGTGAATAGATTTTCAAACTTTCGAATTAGTTTAAGGTAGGGCCGGCCAAACAGCCCAAATATAAAATGTTCTGATTGAAAACGACCGTTGATCAAATAGAATTTCGTGTCATTTTTTTGGCCATATTGAATGAAGTTATACCAAAAGTCGTATCGAATAAAAAGAGCTTTTTGTGGGTTGTATTTTTTGTAAAATTGTCTGACATTTTTTGAGGTATCCAAAGGGAGATACATGATGCGTGATGCATGGGGTCCGTTTTTAACCTGTTCGTATCCACTAGGGCTAAAAAAGGTGATGACAAAATCTTCTAAGGAGTGTGATTTAGATAGTTCATTTAAGACGGGTATGGCCATTTCATACTCTCCCAAAGAAGAACAATGAATCCAAAACTTTACTTTTCCATGAGTAGGACTATTTGAATTAGAACGTGCAATTAAAAAATTTTTGATTTTTGATGAAAAAATTCCAAAAAATGGAAGTGAAAAAGCGATGAAATTAATGGTAATGTGATAAGCGATTTTAAACATCATTACTTAATTGTAGAAGAATTCTTCGTCATCTGCTTTTTTAGTGTAGACAGGTACAATAACTCCCAATTTTAATGCAATGGTTGTATCAAATCGTTTATCTAATCCGGAGTCATTGGTATTAAAATTCCACGTGCGACGACCTTGTGTAAACCCCTGATTGAACTCAACACCTGCTCTAAAATGATATCGGTTGTGGTTTACGAGGTATTGGTACCCAACAAATTGTTTGACTGCCAGACCGTAGGTAAGTCTGTCGTAGCCCTTTTCATAATCTCCATTGAGTTGAGGAATAGTTACTTGTGATGAAAAAATATCAATTTTATGCTGCATGAACCCACCTCCTAATTGGACGAGAATGCCTGAGTTTGATTGTACCCTGGGTAGGTTGATTAGGTACCCCAAATTCACAGTAGCATAATTGCCTTTGATAAGTAAGTTGATTACCGAAAAATCTCCGTTTTGGTCTATGATTAGTCCAGATGCTCCATTGATATTACTAAAAATGCCGTTGTCCTTGACCGATCGACCAAAAAACCAATCGTAGTCAATACCTATGGTGATGTTGTTTTTGAATTTATAGTCAATATTCATCCCAATGGAATTGAAGTTATTAAAACGATCCTTCATATCGTCACCGACTTTATGAAAAGCAAGATGAGGAGTAAACAAAAAAGCTTGGGATGTTTTTACCTCAGACTGTGACAATACCAATTGGGGTATTACAATGGAAATCAGAAGTAATATTCGGTTCATAAATAGACCCACAAAGGAAAACTATTATAATGGTATCTAAAAATACTTACTTTGTTTTAACTGACTTTGAGTCAAAATCCCGTTTATGTAGGGACAAAATATATCTTTGCAGTAAATTTAGAAATAAAAACATTGAAATGAAAATAGCAGTTGTAGGAACAGGTTATGTTGGTCTGGTTACAGGTACATGTTTGGCCGAGGTAGGGATTGATGTTACGTGTGTAGACATTGATACGAACAAAATTGAAGGTCTTAAAAAAGGGGTGATGCCCATTTATGAACCAGGTCTTGAATCTATGGTTGTAAGAAACTATGAAAAAGGAAAGTTGAACTTTAGTACATCTCTCAAAGAGAGTATTAAGGATTCAGATGTTGCATTTATTGCTGTTGGTACTCCTCCAGATGAGGATGGTAGTGCTGACCTAAAGTATGTGTTAGCTGTAGCTAGTGAAATAGGCCAGCATATGAATAATTATGGGGTTGTAGTCACCAAAAGTACTGTGCCTGTCGGAACAGCTAAAAAGGTGAGACATGCTGTACAAGAAGCATTAGATAAACGTGGTGAAAATATTAATTTTGATATAGCGAGTAACCCGGAGTTTTTGAAGGAAGGTGCTGCAATTGATGACTTTATGAAACCTGATCGAATAGTTGTAGGTGTTGATAGTGAACAAGCACAGAGTATTATGAATAAGTTGTATAAACCATTTATTATGAATGGCCATCCGCTTGTATTTATGGATATACCATCTGCAGAAATGACAAAATATGCGGCTAATGCTATGCTTGCAACCCGAATTAGCTTTATGAATGATATTGCCAATTTGTGTGAGCGAATGGGTGCAGACGTAAACTCTGTTAGAAAAGGAATAGGGAGTGATCCAAGAATTGGGAGTAGGTTTTTATATTCAGGAATTGGTTACGGGGGGAGTTGTTTCCCAAAGGATGTAAAAGCATTAATCAAAACAGCAAGAGAAAATAATTACCAGATGCGAATTCTTGAGTCTGTTGAAGATGTAAATGATGATCAAAAATCAATTCTATTTTCAAAACTGACGAACTCTATGGGGGAGGATTTGACTGGAAAGACTTTTGGGATGTGGGGATTGTCCTTCAAGCCAAATACGGATGACATGAGAGAAGCTCCATCATTAGTTTTAATTGATAAGATTCTTATTGCTGGCGGGAAAGTGGTTGCCTATGACCCTGTTGCTAGTCATGAAGCTCAACGCATACTTGGCGATAAAATATCTTATGTATCTGATCCATATAAGGCATTAGAGCATGCGGATGCACTTTTAGTTGTAACCGAATGGTCGGAGTTTAAGGTGCCAGATTTTGATAAAATTTCTACGTTATTGAATAACAAAATTATTTTCGATGGCAGGAATATATATGATAAAAAAGAGATGAAGGATCTTGGATATGAATACCATTGTATTGGAACTAAGTAAAAGATGAAAAGAATTTTAATAACTGGAGGAGCTGGATTTTTAGGGTCACACTTATGTGATCGATTCATTAAGGAGGGATATGAAGTAATTGCTATGGATAATCTTATCACTGGCGACATGAAAAATATAGAGCACCTAATGCCAATTGAAAATTTTCACTTCTATCACCATGATGTTTCCAAGTATATACACATTCCAGGAGATCTAGACTATGTCCTACATTTTGCATCACCTGCAAGCCCAATAGATTACCTCAAAATACCAATTCCAACACTTAAAGTGGGGAGTTTAGGTACTCATAATTGTTTAGGCCTTGCTTTAGCCAAAGGAGCAAGAATGCTTATTGCATCGACAAGTGAGGTATATGGAGATCCTACTGTGCATCCACAACCTGAAGAATATTGGGGGAATGTTAATCCCGTAGGTCCACGAGGGGTATATGATGAAGCAAAACGTTTTCAAGAAGCAATGACGATGGCATATCACACCTATCATCAAGTAGAAACTAGAATAGTTCGTATTTTTAATACCTACGGCCCCCGAATGAGGTTAAATGATGGGAGAGCACTCCCAGCATTTATTGGCCAGGCATTAAGAGGTGAGGATATTACTATTTTTGGAGACGGAAGTCAAACCAGATCTTTTTGTTATGTGTCGGATTTGGTTGAGGGGATTTATCGCCTTCTTCATAGCGATTATGCATATCCAGTAAATATTGGGAATCCAGATGAAATAAGTATTCTTGATTTTGCTAAAGAAATTGTGGCATTGACAGGAACCGACCAGAAACTTGTATTCAAAGATTTACCAAAAGATGATCCAAAACAACGAAAACCCGATATCACAAAAGCAAAAGATATACTTGATTGGAAGCCAGAAGTAACCCGCAAAGACGGACTAAAATTAACGTATGAGTATTTTAAAAATCTACCTGAAGAAGATTTGTATAATTATGCTCACCCAAAAGAATTTAATTAATGGATTTTTTTGTTCACGAATCATCATTCATAGACGACGGATCGACAGTCGGAGCAGGAACTAAAATATGGCATTTTAGTCATATCATGAGGGATAGTATTATTGGTCAAAATTGCAATATTGGTCAAAATGTAGTGATTAGCCCCAAAGTTATTTTAGGTAATAATGTGAAAGTTCAAAATAATGTAAGTATATATACTGGAGTTGTTTGTGAGGATGATGTTTTTCTGGGACCAAGTATGGTTTTCACTAATGTTGTAAATCCGCGAAGTGCAATAATCAGAAGAGATAAATATCAGACGACTATTGTAAAAAGAGGAGCGAGCATAGGAGCTAATGCAACAATCATTTGTGGGAACAATTTGGGGGAGTATTGTCTTGTCGGAGCAGGAGCTGTGGTTACTAAAGATGTTCCGGCCTTTGCTTTGGTAGTAGGTAACCCAAGTAAGCAGATAGGTTGGATAAGTAAACATGGGCATCAATTAAAATTTGATAATCTAGGTTTTGCTACTTGTAAAGAGGGTAAAGATAGATATCAACTTGCTGATAGTGAGGTTGTTTGCTTAAGTTGAAAAATATTCTAGAAAAGCATTTGTAATATTTCAGTTGTGTTATATTTGCACACCTTTAAGGATTGGTAGTTCAGCTGGTTAGAATACCTGCCTGTCACGCAGGGGGTCGCGGGTTCGAGTCCCGTCCAGTCCGCTAGACCCAACTCATCAGTGAGTTGGGTTTTTTGTTTTATTAAAACCTACTTCTAATTAAAATCATTACCTAAAATTTCTGTTTAAATTTATTTCAATCTATTCCGAATAGATTTATACATTTGTTTATCAAATAAGTTCAATGCCTATATTATTAGATTTTGAAAAACCCTTAGAAGAGTTATACGAACAGCTTGAAAAGGCTCAGGAAACTCACGAAAAAGGTAAGGTAGATATGAGTGACACGGTTGCTCAGTTAGTGAAGAAAATAAATAACGAAAAAAAGAATCTTTACAAAGATCTTACGGGATGGCAAAAGGTTCAAATATCTCGTCATGCCGATAGACCATACACCCTAGATTATATCTGTGCAATCACCAAAAACTTTGTTGAACTTCACGGTGATCGAAACGTTGGAGATGACAAAGCAATGGTTGGTGGTTTAGCTCAAATTGACAATATCAATGTGATGATTATTGGTCAGCAAAAAGGAAGAACTACCAAACAACGACAGTATCGAAATTTTGGGATGCCAAATCCAGAAGGTTATCGAAAAGCAATGCGGCTCATGAAAATTGCCGAAAAGTTTGATTTACCAGTAATCTGCTTAATAGATACTCCAGGAGCTTTTCCAGGTCTTGAAGCCGAAGAAAGAGGACAAGGTGAAGCAATTGCTAAAAATTTGATGGTTATGGCTACTCTAAAAGTGCCTATTATTTGTGTAGTCATTGGTGAAGGTGCTAGTGGTGGAGCTCTAGGAATTGGTGTTGGAGATCGTGTTTTGATGCTTGAAAATACTTGGTACTCTGTAATCTCTCCTGAGAGTTGCTCGTCTATTTTATGGCATAGTTGGGAGTACAAAGAAAAAGCAGCAGAAGCCCTTAATCTTACAGCAGATCAAATGCTCAAAAACAAATTAATTGATGGTATTATCCCCGAACCATTTGGCGGAGCTCATAATAATCCTGAGGCAATGAGTAAGACGCTCAAAGCAGAACTTAAAAAACAGATTAAAGAACTTGCAGAACTAAAGCCTCAAAAACTAGTTAATGAACGAATCAAAAAATTCAGCAAGATGGGGTCATACTCGAATGCTTAAAAGATAGTCTATTGTTTCTGGGCCCAAGTTAAAAAGTACATCTATTATGCTAAGGTTGCTTTCAAAATCCCAGCGATCATCAAAAACTTGAGGATAACTCGATAATTTATTAAGATTATTATGATTATACATTACCACTACTTCATGGTCTAATTTCATGATAGAAGGCATATGAATACATTTGATTAATATGCGGTATAACTCCCAATTAAGATTTATAAGTGTAACATGTTTTTTTAAAATGACTTCTTCAATCTTGTAGCCATAATAAAGAAAAAATGGTGATTTACTGTACGCATTTTGGATGGATCTCCACAGCTCAACTTGCCAATTATTAGAGTAATCGATTAAGACTTTATCAAACATCCCTTTTCTTGAGGATTTTTTAGTAGGGATACTCAATTTTAGCCTTCCATTGCTAGTCATAATATCAAATTGAGATAAATATGATTGTTTTTGAAAGGTATGATTTATATAAATAAAGTTAGATTCCTGATGAAGAATCGCATGCCAATAACTGATATTTCCGATACAATGTAAGTTATTCATGATTAATTGTTTTTGAAAAATAATATAGTATTATTATCTAGTTCATCATTGCAAAGTTCTGTGATAGACTTATTGATTATCGGATGAACAAAATGAGGGAGAATATCTTTTAGAGGAATGAGTACAAAAGGACGTTCATGCAGATGTTGGTGTGGGACGATTAATTCTTTTTTGTTCGTGATATTAGACTCGTAAAAAAGGATATCAATGTCAATTAATCGAGGACCCCATTTTTCTGTTTTTTTTCGACCCATTTCTTTTTCGATGTCTTGAATTTTATTAAAGCATTGCTCGATGGTAATATCTGTATGAAGATATATAGCGGTATTAATAAAACGGGATTGATTCTCATTTCCCCATGGAGGGGTTTCATAAAAATGGGCAATTACAGGCTTTGATTCAAAAGATTTTTCAATTTTTTGAATGGCCATAAGTAAATAGGCATAACGATTCCCAAGATTCGATCCTAGGCTTAATACCAGTTTTTTTTTCATTACCTTCGCTTAGTTTTATGGAGAATTTTTACAAATTTTTACCTGTATTTTTTTGGTTGCTATACAAAGCGTATAAGGCTAACAAAAAAACACAACAATTTCCTAATTCCTCACCAAATTCAGATAAAAGAAAAAAAACTACTCCAAAGCTTCCAACATTTGACGATATCCTACGTGAAATGATGGAGAAGAAAGCAGAAGACACTCCAAAGGAAACTTATAAAGAGATTGAAACTGAAACTTTTGAGGAGGACTTTGAAGATTCCAAAATCGATGTAGAATTTCTAGACGAACAAGATTCAATTTTTGAAAACCAACATAATGCAGATACAGGTCCACCCATAGAGGAAATTAGGGAAGATATTTCTGAAATACAGGATATTGAAGATGAAGTAGAAAAAAGTGAGTCTTCATTTAATTTAAAATCGGCTGTAATTGCAGATACTATATTAAATAGACCAGAATACTAGATTAATCTTTTTGTTTGAAGAGCCAGTACTTTTGTCCAATAAAAGTAGCTGTAGCACTCAAGGCTGTTGCAAAAAAGAACGCTAAAAATTTGTCTAAACTCAGGGCGTATGATTGAATAATTTCTTGAACTTCTGATTCTAATGAAAATCGAAATAGGTAGTTAGGTATGCTATCGATAAGAAAACTATTTGCCGATACATTAATAATTAATGCAGCAAAATACAACACGGCGAATAGTGAAAGACGTTTATTGTTTTTATCAGTTTGTCTCCATGTCCAGTATTTATTTAGATTATAAGTTACAATCATACCTGAGCAAAAACTTAATGCTTTTGATTCATTAGTCCCCATGTATTGTGATAGTAAAAAATATACAACAAAATCTACTCCAACGGCTAATACTCCACTGATGATAAATTTAGTAAGTTGCTTGCCTGCTTGATAAATGGCCATACTGTTCTAGGCAGGCAAAAATAGCGTATTATCACGGATGTTTGCATTCATGCCAAGTCTGAGAGATAGATTAGGTTGAGTGTGTCCGGCATCTAATCCAAAATAGACGGGGTAATCATAATCTTTGGTGTGATCTGAAATGATTTGCAGTGCATTTTTTCCATAAGGAATGGGATTGTCATTCATATCGCTCATTCCACCAATAACGAGTGCAGACAATGCTCGTAACTTGCCTGTTCTTTTGAGATTCATCATCATACGATCAATATGATATAGATACTCATCTAAATCTTCCAAAAATAGTATGCAGCCATCGGTAGAAATATCAGATTTAGAACCGCACAAGCTGTAAAGCATACTAAGGTTTCCTCCAATTAATCGGCCACTAGCTTCTCCATATCTATTTAGTGAGTTATTAGGCAAATGGTATGATAAATCTTTGCCAAATAAAGCATCAATTAAACTTTGGTTACTGGCAGTTTCCTGGAAATCATCAGACCCTGTAATGTTGATGGGCATAGTGCAATGAAGGGTTGGGAATCCATAATTAGCTTGAATATGTGAATGGATAGCAGTAACATCACTATAACCTAGAATCCATTTTTTTTGATCAATTACTGGTTGAAAATTCAGTTGATCTAGTATTCTAACCGATCCATACCCTCCTCGTGAACATAGAATTACTTGAATATTTGGGTCGTCAATGAAGTCTTGAAAGTCATGAATCTTATCTGAATCAGACCCCGCCATTTGGTCGAGTATGTTGAACATATTGGGACCGAGTTTTACATTGAGTCCAAATTTATTGAGCCATTTAATGGTAGGTTCGACTTGTTTTCGGTTGATGTGGCGAGCTGGAGATACGATGCCTACTGTATCCCCTTTTCTAAGATATCGTGGGGTAAATTGACTCATTTTTAAAAAAGCAAATATTATCATTTATTTTTTTCTTTTTTAACCCCATTCTAAACAAGCCCATCAAAGCCCTCAAAATAAAGATTTTAGAGGAGCATTACTATACATTTGTGAAAAACAGTATGGATATTAAACTTTCAGAAGAACACTTAATGATACAACAAGCTGCAAGAGATTTTGCAGAAAATGAGTTGTTGCCTGGTGTCATTGAACGAGACAACGAACAGCGATTCCCAACTGAACAAATAAAAAAATTAGGGGAATTAGGCATGATGGGGATGATGGTTGACCCCAAATGGGGAGGTAGTGGTATGGATACGATTAGTTATGTATTAGCTATGGAGGAAATCTCTAAAGTAGATGCTAGTGCAAGTGTAGTAATGAGTGTAAATAACTCATTGGTTTGTTGGGGAATAGAAAAATATGGAAATGATGATCAGAAGGAACGTTTTCTTAAGCCCCTAGCGAGTGGCCAAATTCATGGTGGTTTTTGCCTAAGTGAACCTGAAGCAGGTAGTGATGCCACTAGTCAAAAAACCACAGCAATTGATATAGGTGATCATTATTTATTAAATGGAACTAAAAATTGGATCACTAATGGTAAGACTGGGAGTACTTTTTTGGTAATAGCTCAAACAGATATTGAAAAAGGCCATAAAGGGATTAATTGCTTGATTGTAACTTCTGATATGGAAGGGTTTACAGTAGGTAATAAAGAAGATAAATTAGGAATCCGTGGGTCAGATACTCATTCAATCATGTTTCAAGATGTGAAAGTACCTAAAGAAAATCGCCTCGGTGAGGAAGGATTTGGGTTCAAGTTTGCCATGCAGGTTCTTAGTGGTGGACGAATAGGAATTGCTGCCCAAGCTCTTGGAATTGCAAGTGGAGCTTATGAGCGATCATTACAATATTCAAAAGAACGTAAAGCATTTGGAACGGAAATCATGAATCATCAAGCCATTCAATTCAAGTTGGCTGATATGGCTACACGTATTGAAGCTTCAAGGCTTTTATGTTTTAAAGCTGCAGCACTAAAGGATGCGGGAGAAGATTATTCACAAGCATCAAGTATGGCTAAATTATATGCTTCAGAAACAGCAATGTGGGTTGCCACAGAGGCAGTTCAAATTCATGGAGGGTATGGTTTTGTGAAAGAATATCATGTAGAGCGAATGATGCGGGACGCTAAAATTACTCAAATCTATGAGGGTACGAGCGAAGTGCAACGAATCGTGATAGCTCGAAGTATCTTAAAAGGGTAATCAGACGATCATTTCAAGAATATCTTCGGCAACACTAGCACTAAGTGCAACTCCCATGCCTCCAAGTCTGGCTGCAAGAAATACATGAGGTTCTAATTTTTTAATGATAGGCATTTTTTGTTTTGATTTTCCCATCCCCATGATGCCACTCCATTGATATTCTACAGAAACAGGTCTACCCGTAATTTGCTCCTCCATAAAGCGTTTGAGCTCAGAAATAATAACATCGCTTGTCTCAATTTTATCTGTGGTTTCTCCAATAGAGTCATAGTTTCTAGCTCCACCAAGAAGTATGCGGTTATCAATATCTCTCCAATAATAATAGCCATTATTATAATGATAAAGGCCTTCAATCGGCAATTGGTCCATCTGTTCACTGACGATTACCTGCCCTCTACATGGGGAAATATCCTCATCGACTAAATTAGGGGTGAATGCGTTGGTACACAATATTAAATTATTAGTTTCTAATTGAATCTTTTGTTTAGTTTTAACGGTTATTTGAGTTTCACCGTTCCAATCGAGTACTTCTAATCCACCAATTAGATTGATATTTAAACTTTGAGCATAGCGGTAAATGGTACGATACATTTTGCCGGTATTGAGTTGCCCCTCATACTCATTATGGATAGTTCCTATTACACCAGGTAGTAAGCATTTGCTTTTGTATGTAAAAACACGGTCAAGGTCTAATTCTCGGGATAAAATAGTATTGATACCCTGCAAACTATCAATAGCTTCATGAAGTTCATGCTTATTTTTACGGGTGAATATCTCGATACTTCCTTTAGTTTGATAGTCAATATTATGATCGCCAAATTTTTTTTGAAGTTTGATAAGTCCATGGTATCTTTTTGATATCGTTTCGTACACATTTTCTGGGGTATCATATTTCAGATCATCTAATATTTCAGAGACATTTGCAAAACATCCAAATCCAGCATTTCGAGTGCTAGCCCCTAGCCCCCAGCCATGCCTATCAATGACTGCAATACTTGCTTTTGGGTGTTTTTCTTTGAGATTAATTGCCGTTTGAAGACCTACAAGCCCCATCCCAACAATAAGGTAGTCAGAAGGAGAAATTAAGTATTCTTTTTCCCAATAGGAGAAATTCATAAAACGAAGTTAATCAGAAAAGTTATTCCTGTTCATCGATTATCTGTTTTAACAATTTCCTAACTTCGCCAAATGACAAAACGAATTACATCGTTGTTTGGAATAAGATACCCCATTATTCAAGCAGGGATGATTTGGTGTAGTGGATGGAGACTAGCAAGTGCTGTGAGTAATTCTGGAGGACTTGGGATCATTGGTGCAGGTAGTATGTACCCAGATATTTTAAGAGAACATATTCAAAAGTGTAAAAAAGCCACTAATCAACCTTTTGGAGTGAATATTCCTTTGTTATATCCTGAAATCGAAAAGTTAATCCAGATTGTAATTGAAGAAAAAGTTCAAATTGTTTTTACATCAGCGGGTAATCCAGCTATTTGGACAAAACATCTCAAGGAAAGAGGGATTATAGTTGTCCATGTGGTAAGCAATGAAAAGTTTGCATTAAAAGCAGAGTCTTGTGGTGTGGATGCTATTGTTGCTGAAGGTTTTGAGGCGGGAGGTCATAATGGTCGAGAGGAAACGACCACTCTTGTGCTTGTACCTCAACTATGTAAAGTCGTCAAAATCCCAGTAATTGCTGCTGGAGGGATAGGCACAGGCAGAACGATGCTCGCAGCTATGGCTATGGGTGCTGAGGGTGTTCAAATTGGTAGTCGTTTTGTAACTTCTGAGGAGTCATCAGCTCATATCAATTTTAAAAGAGAAGTTTTAAAGGCCAAAGACGGTGACACTCAATTAAGCATAAAAAAACTTACTCCTGCACGCCTATTAAAAAATAAGTTCTGGGAACAAATTGCTCGTGCAGAAATGAGTGGGGCATCCGAAGACGAATTAAAAATAATTTTAGGGAGAGCAAGAGCAAAAAAGGGGATGTTTGAGGGAGACCTTGAAGAAGGAGAGCTGGAGATTGGTCAGATTAGCGGTTATATTGATGAGATAAAACCAGCAGCAGACATTGTTGTTGAAATAATAGCAGAGTATAGGTCTGCGTTACAAGAATTGAAACCTATTTAAATACGGGTGATCGACCGAATAAAAAAATACTTAATTGATGGAGAAGGTGAAACTCTTGATTACAAACAAGAGATAAGTAGTGCTTCTAAAATTGCAAAAACAATGGTCAGTTTTGCCAATCACAAAGGAGGTGTTCTCTTGGTAGGGGTAAGAGATAATCGGAGTATTGCAGGTATTCGAAGTGAAGATGAAAAGTACATGCTTGATTTAGCTGCCTCGTTTTATTGCAAACCCGAGATAGAATTGGAGCTTGAGGAGCATAACATTGGTGGTAAAGTAGTCTTGGAGTGTACTATTCTTGAAGGAGAGTTGAAGCCATATTCAGCAAAAGGTGAAGACGGTAAATGGTGGGTTCACATACGAAATAAAGACAAGAGTCTTTTGGCAAGCAAGATTGTAGTTGACGTGCTTAAAAGACAATCAAGCAATAAAGGGACACTTATTAAGTATGGCAAGAATGAGGAGGCACTTCTTAAATACTTGGAGGACAATGATCGAATAACACTTCAGCAATTCCGTAAGATGGTAAATATTAGTAAGTGGAGGGCTTCAAAAATTCTGGTAAATCTGATTAGTGCAGGTGTAATTCTTAATCACACCCATGAAAAAACGGAGTTTTATACCCTCGTCTAAGAACTAGCCGTAAAATATTTCTTATTTCAATTTCGTTTAGAATATTACCTTTGTTAATTACAGCTACATGTAGCTTTCATAGATATTCCAAAATCATGAAAAAAATAAAAGCCAAAATAATCCTAAGTATTTCCTTGACCCTTTTCATGGGGATTCAAAGTGCCTCTGCTCAACGTTGGTTTAAATCAAGTTCGCTAGAATTTGGTCTAATCGGTGGGTTTAGCCATTACAATGGCGATTTAGTCAAATCAGCGATAGAGCCTCGTGCTATGAAGCCAAGTTTTGGTGTCATTACACGATACTCGCCTCAACAAAGATTAACTATTCGATTGAGTGCTCAGTATGGTCAAATAGAAGGAAGAGATGATTGGTATGAAGATCGAGGCAAGACAAGAAACCTCAGTTTTCAGTCTGACTTATGGGACTTTACTGGTGCTTTAGAATACAATTTTAACACATTGGATAGAAAAGCAAAATCAGGGGTGGTGCCTTATGTTTATTCTGGGTTTAGTGTGTTTAAGTTTAATCCAAAAGCTGAATTTAATTACGATCCTAATGGTCAGATGGCCGCATACTTAACTCCTGGAGTATATGCAGAATTGGCAGATAGAGACGGAGAAATAGTTGAGTTGCAACCATTAGGCACAGAAGGACAAGAAACCACTGAATTCAATGATCGAAAACGATATGCTTTGACACAAATTGCTATTCCAATTGGAGCAGGTTTTAAATTTAAATTAAGTCATAATTGGATTGTAGGCATCGATTATGGAATGCGTTTTACATTTACAGACTACATGGACGATGTGAGTGAAACGTATGTTGACCCACAACGACTTACAGCTCAATATGGCCCTATGTCTGCAGCTATGGCTGATCGGAGTGAGGTTCTTCACGATGAATTATTAAATAATCAAAGAGGCGATTCTAACGACAATGATATTTATGGAATTTTTGGCGTGACAATCATGTATAGAATTCATGGTAATAGACCATCATGCCCATCTTTTTAATAGTAAAATGGGGAATATTATCCATTTTTTAACAAGATAAATAACATCCCGTTTACTTTTGCGTATTGTATAAAGTGCCTAACATTAAATCACTATCAGCAACACCTGTACTTTTTTGGATATTTGCCATGATGAATTTTGGTGTATCTGCCCAGTCATGGGAAATTGGTGGGGCTATTGGGGTATCTAATTACCATGGAGACTTAGCATATAATATTTCTCCAAAAGAAACTCATTTTTCAGGAGGAATATTTTTAAACTATAATTTCAATGAATATTGGTCTTACAGACCCACATTGTCTTATCTCAAGATATCGGGTGCAGATAGTAATTTTACAGATCACGAACTCAGAAATTTAAGCTTTAGAAATAATATTTATGAATTCTCTAATGCATTAGAATTTAACTTCAAACCCTTTAGTAATCGAGATATTCATACAAAAACTACATTTTATGCAACAGCTGGTCTAGCTATATTTATGCACAAACCTGAGGCATTTTTGAATGGAGAGTGGTACAATCTTTCTGACTTGGCTACTGAGAATCAAAATTATAGTTTATTCCAATTTGCAATACCAATGGGTGCTGGAATTAAATATGCATTAACAGATAATTTGATTCTAGGTTTCGAAACAGCATGGAGAAAAACATTTACCGACTATTTAGATGATGTAAGTGGGGAGTATTCAGATGTCCAGAATGCGGATGGTTCGATTAATCGATTTTTAGATAGGTCTTGGGAATTAACATCTGATGGAAGACCTTTGGCAAATGATGGAGATATGCGAGGTGATCCCAATCTAAATGACTGGTATATTCAGTCTATTTTTAAGATATCCTACCGATTTACCCCAATTCAATGTCCTTATTAACTTCAGATGATCAAAGAAAATATTAATCCCGAACGATTGCCCAAACACATTGCCATCATAATGGATGGAAATGGAAGATGGGCAAAGGAAAAAGGGAAATATCGAATATTTGGTCATGAAAATGGGGTCAAAGCTGTTCGTGAGGTTTCAGAGGGTTGTGCTGAACTTGGAGTGAAGTATTTGACATTATATGCATTCAGCACAGAGAATTGGAATCGACCCAAAATGGAGGTCAATGCATTAATGACTCTGCTTGTAAAAACTATCAAAAAAGAGACAGGCACGTTAATGAAAAATGGGATTAGGCTTGAGGCAATTGGCGACAAAACAACCTTACCTAAAGATTGCATAAAAGAGCTTGAAGAAGCTATTGAGGTAACAAAAGATAATGCTAAGATGACGCTAATATTGGCGTTAAGTTATAGTGCGAAGTGGGACATAGTGAATGCTACTCGAGAGATTGTTAAACGTGCAATTGATGGGAAAATATCCCTAGATGATGTTAATGAAAAATTGATTAATAATACATTAACGACGCATAAATACCCTCACCCAGAGCTGATGATCCGTACAAGTGGCGAGCATCGAATAAGCAATTTTCTGCTTTGGGAGATAGCGTATAGTGAATTGTATTTTACCAATGTATTGTGGCCAGATTACAGAAAAGAACATTTGCATGAGGCAATAATAGATTACCAAAAAAGAGAACGAAGATTTGGAAAAACAAGTGAACAATTGGTTTAGAATGACTTTGAAAAAAAACATAGGATTATTTTTAGGGATAATATTATCCCTAAATCTGAATGCTCAATTTGTGGATAGTACAAAAATTATTGTTGACTTTGAGAAGCCTGTTAAATACAATATAGAAGCTATTACAATCAGTGGGAATGATTATACTCCAGATGGTTTAATTCTGCTTACCTCGGGTTTAAAAGTGGGTCAATCAATTACGATACCTGGTGATGACACCAAACAAGCAATAAGTAAATTGTGGAAGAGAAAGTTATTTAGTGATATAGAAATTGTGTTGGTTAAGGCCAAGAATGGCAATATTTCTATCAATATTTCTGTGGTTGAACGACCTGCACTATCTAAGTATTCTATCAAAGGACTTAAAAAATCTGAGACAAATAATGTTAGGGATGAGATTTCTATTCAGACAAACCAACTCATTACAGAGGATCTCATTAACAAAACTAAATCAGAGATTCTTGATTACTTTTATGAAAAAGGCTTTTATGGAGTAAAGACTTCCATAACCAGAGAGGCAGACCCCAAAAAACCCAATTTTCAGATTTTAAGAATAGCTATTGATCGGGGTGAAAAAGTGAAAATGCAAGATTTGGTTTTTGTGGGTAATGAAAATATATCAAGCAAAAAACTTCGAAAAATCATCAAGCCAAAACGACGAAATAAAAAGTATAATTTCTTTGCTACTTCAAAATTTGTTCAAGATGAGTTTGAAGAAACGAAATCGGGTATTGTTCAAGCATACAGCACTTTGGGTTATCGAGATGCATACTTAATGTATGACTCCATTCAACAAATTTCAGAAGACAGAGTAGTTGTGAAAATTGGGATCAACGAGGGTAAAAAGTATTTTTTTAGAAACATTTCATGGGTTGGAAATACTAAGTACAGGACATCTTTATTAGATACATTACTGGGTATTAAAGCCGGAGATGTTTACGATCAATCAAAATTAGAAAGCAAGCTTTTCATGAGTGAGAATGGATTTGATGTGTCGAGTTTGTATATGGACGATGGGTATTTGTTTTTTAACGTTAATCCAGTAGAGGTTTTAGTGGAGAACGATAGCATTGATTTGGAGATGAGAGTTTATGAAGGGAAGCAAGCTACAGTGAATCGCGTGAGTATAGTTGGTAATGATAAAACAAGCGACTATGTAGCCTTGCGTGTTATACGAACACGACCTGGAGATAAATTCAGTAGATCTGATATACAACGAAGCATGCGAGAACTTGCTCAGTTAGGGTTTTTTGATCCTGAAGGTTTAGATGTTAATCCTATGCCTAACCCTCAGAATGGAACAGTAGATATTGAGTATAAGGTAGTTGAAAAGCCAAGTGATCAAATAGAAGCGTCCGGTGGCTGGGGAGGCTTTGGAGGATTTGTTGGGACATTGGGGTTAACACTCAATAATTTTAGTTCTCGAAAAGTTTTTCAAAAAGGAGGTTGGGATCCAATACCTTCTGGAGATGGACAACGATTGTCTTTGAGAATTCAAAGTAATGGTCCGCAATATCAAGGGTATAACTTCTCATTTAGTGAGCCTTGGTTAGGGGGTAAAAAACCCAATTCTTTAAGTGTGAGTATTTTTCATAATGTTCAATCTACCTTTCAGTTTAGTAGCGATCGACCTAAATTTACCACTACAGGAGGTAGTATTGCTTTTGGTAAACAACTCAAGTTTCCGGATGATTATTTCTCCTTTAGTACCTCACTTACCTACCAGCGATATGGTTTAAAAAATTGGACATCATTTGGTGCTTCGGAGCTTGGTTTTACAAATGGTAATGCAAATAATATTAGCATAACAACTACACTCTCTAGAAACAGTACCAACCATCCGATATATCCGACGGAAGGAAGTTCGTTTATGGCAAGTTTCCAATTCACACCGCCGTATTCACTGATTTCGGGCAAAGATTTTTCCGACCCTACAATGTCACCACAAGAACGATTCCGATGGATAGAACTTGCCAAAACGAAATTTAATGGACAATGGTTTTTAGGTATGGGTACGGGTAAACGAAAATTTGTAATCTCACCATCCTACAGATTTGGAGCAGTGTCCATATGGAATGAAGATGTTGGATATTCACCATTCGAATTGTTTCGAGTTGGGGGTAGCGGATTATCTAATTTTGTGCTTTACGGGACAGATATAGTCTCCCAAAGAGGATACGATGAAGGTAGAATTAGTGATCCATTAAATGGTCAGCAAGGACTCCCTATTTATACAAAATATTCATTAGAACTCAGATATCCACTAACTGTTGGTCAATCTTCTACCATCTATGCTCAGACATTTTTAGAGGCCGGAAATGCTTTTAGAAGTATACAGGAGTTTAGTCCTTTTGACGTAAGAAGAGCTGCTGGAGTTGGGGTGCGTCTGTTCCTCCCAATGTTTGGTCTTTTAGGAGTGGATTATGCATGGGCATTAGATCAAGGATTCAGAGACGAACCTTCTCAATTTCACTTCTTTATAGGTCAGCAGTTTTAAGAGGTTCTATCTTCTCATTGAAGAAAGAAACCAAAATATGAGCAGATTTTTGATTAGTGGCTAATGGAACATTGTGTACATCACACAACCTTAGTAGCATAGATATATCTACATCATGTGGGTGTTTATCCAGTGGATCTCTAAAAAATATGATTGCATCCATTTCTCCTCGTGTTACCATAGCACCAATCTCTGCATCACCACCAAGAGGTCCAGATGCAACACGCTGAATATGGCTTACCCCTGCATCCATAATCATTTTCCCTGTGGTCCCAGTAGCAATTAAGGTTAATTCTTTTCGCTTGAAAAAATCCATTCGTTGTAAAACAAAAGAGACTAAATCAGCTTTCTTGCCGTCATGGGCAATTAATGCAATGTTCATTTGTTATGATATAAATTCTTTAAAATATTCTGATTTGAGGAGTGAGGCAATTTTATACCGTTCATCCTTTGTGTCTTGATATAGAGCATCTAATGTTTCGTAAACATGGTCCAAACCAATTTCTTGGCTCCACTCAAAAGGTCCTTTTGGATATGCGGTACCTAGTTTCATCCCCAGATCAATATCCTTTTTACTCGCAGTACCTTCTTGAACAGTGTAATATGCTTCATTAATTATCATGCAAATAATTCTGGGAGTTACAAGTCCAACACGACTTTTTACAAAGCGATGTTCCAGTTTTAATTGATTGAAAAAATCACTTGCAACGACTTCGTCTTTTTCGTTAACGGCACAACATTCGATGACCTTTCGGTTGATAAATGTAGGCAATGTATTCATCCCGATAATAGTACACGATGGATAGCTCCCTAGTTCTGCATATAACTCCTCCAATTGTATTTTAACAGAACCAACAATTATAAGTTTTCCCTTTGCCTGATGATAAATTTCTATTTGTTCGGGACTATCGTCAAAATCGAGATCAAAAATGACATCGTACGTGTCAATTTCACTAATTTTGAATGAAATTAATGAATGTTCAGAAATGAGGTTTTTCAGTTCTTCAACTTGATTTACCTGACCTTTAACTGCGATTTTCATTAAAAGCAAATGTAGACTACAATTATAAGAACATGAAAAAAATAATAAACACATCAAATGCACCAGCGGCCATTGGGCCCTACAGTCAGGCAGTTCTTGCCAATGATACACTCTATTGTAGTGGGCAGATTGCATTAGATCCACTCAGTGGAGAATTAGTGTTAGCTTCAATCGAAGAAGAAACCGAACAGGTTATGAAGAATATAGAAGCAGTTTTGTCTGCTGCTAAGATGAAATTTGAACATGTGGTGAAATGTAGCATATTCATGTCTTCAATGGAACACTACAATGAAATCAATGAGGTGTATACTCGTTATTTTACGACTAATCCCCCAGCCAGAGAAGCAGTAGCTGTTAAAACATTACCCAAAAGTGTGAATGTAGAAATAAGTGTGATTGCTTGTAAGTAGGGGTATCAAAAAAGCCCCAATGTGATGGGGCTTTGTGGTGTGGGGCGGGATCGAACCGCCGACACAAGGATTTTCAGTCCTTTGCTCTACCAACTGAGCTACCGCACCTACTTTTATGTATAACCTTTGTTTGAATTGTTTTTCCTACAAAAGCGGCTGCAAAAATAAGAGGATTGTTTTAATATGGAAACTATTTGTGATGTAGATATTTAAAATAAATCTAACTCATCATTTATTCTATTTTTGAACTTCATCAAGATGCAGTATATCGAACAATTACTATTTGTTATCGTACTGGGGGTTGCCCTCTACTTTTTTATCAAAAAGATAAAACAAATTCGAAGAAATATCTTCCTTGGGAAAGATGAAACTATCAACGATCAAAAAGCTGAACGCTGGAAGGTTATGGCGAAAGTTGCTCTTGGACAGAGCAAAATGGTTGTTAGACCTGTTGCTGGCTTTTTTCATATTCTCATCTATATTGGGTTTATATTAATCAATATTGAGGTCTTGGAAATTCTTATTGATGGTGTTGCAGGCACACATCGTTCATTATCATTTTTAGGTTCAATTTATAATACGGCTATTGGTTTTTTTGAAATTCTAGCCGTACTCGTATTTGTAGCGTGTATTGTCTTTCTAGCTCGAAGATTTATTGTTAGAATACCCCGATTCCATTCTCCAGAAATGAAAGGGTGGGCAACTAAAGATGCCACGTATATTCTCATCATCGAAATTGTTTTGATGGTTGCCTTATTGAAGATGAATGCAGTAGATCAATTACTACAAGCAAGAGGAGCTGATCATTACATAGCTGCAGGTAGTTTCCCTGTGTCTCAATATCTGATGGGATTTTTCTCAAATTACAGTACTGAAACTTTAGTTGTGTTTGAACGGGTGTTTTGGTGGTTTCATATTTTAGGGATATTATTCTTTTTAAACTATGTACCTTACAGTAAGCATTTACATATCTTTTTAGCTTTCCCAAATACATGGTATAGCCGGTTAAGTCCAGCGGGTGAGTTCCAGAATATGCCAGAGATTACCAATGAGGTTAATATGATGCTTGACCCATCAAAGGCAGACCCCAATATGCCCCCTCCTGAAAAATTTGGGGTGAATGATGTGACTGATTTAAGTTGGAAAAATCTATTGGATGCATACTCTTGTACAGAATGTGGAAGATGTACAAGTTCTTGTCCTGCTAATATCACAGGTAAGAAATTAAGCCCACGAAAGATTATGATGGACACACGTGATCGAGCCGAAGAGTTAGGTAAGGCAAAAGACAATAACGGGCCTGATTATCATGATGGGAAATCATTGCATGATTTAATTTCTCAGGAAGAATTATTGGCTTGTACAACATGCAATGCTTGTGTAGAAGCATGTCCAATCAATATTAATCCCGTTGATATTATTTTTGGGATGCGTCAGTATCAAACGCTCGAAAAATCGGCAATGCCATCAGAATGGGCAATGATGAATAGCAATATTGAGAATAACCAAGCACCTTGGCAATTTTCACCGACAGATCGAGCCAATTGGTCGAAAGAAATTTAAAATAAGATTATTCAATGAGCGAAAAAATAAGTGTACCGACAGTTTCAGAACTTATCGCCAAGGGCGAAAAACCAGACGTACTTTTTTGGGTAGGTTGTGCAGGGAGTTTTGATGAGCGTGCCCAAAAAGTGACGAAAGCTTTTGTTAAAATATTGCACCATGTAGGGTTAAAATATGCCATTCTTGGAACAGAAGAAAGCTGTACTGGAGATCCAGCTAAACGAGCAGGAAATGAGTTTTTATTCCAAATGCAGGCAATGGCAAATATTGCTACACTTAACGCCTATGAAATTTCAAAAATTGTTACCACATGCCCGCATTGTTTTAATACTATTAAAAATGAATATCCCAGTCTCGGTGGAAACTATGAGGTGATTCATCACACTCAATTATTACAAGAGCTAATTGATGAGGGTAAATTAACCTTTGGGGAAGAGCCGTTTAAAGGAAGAAAAATAACCTATCACGACAGCTGTTACCTTGGACGTGCTAATGGAGTATATGATGCACCACGGAAAATTTTAGAGGCCTTAGATGCTGAATTGGTCGAAATGAAACGATGCCGAAAGAATGGCTTGTGTTGTGGTGCTGGAGGTGCTCAAATGTTCAAAGATGCTGAACAAGGTAGTAAGGAAATTAATATCGAACGAACAGAGGAAGCCATTGATACTGGTGCTGAAATCATATCGGCTAACTGTCCGTTTTGTACGACCATGATTAGAGACGGTGTTAAACACGCTGAAAAAGAGGATGAAGTAGAAGTGCTGGATTTAGCCGAGTTGGTTGTTCAAGCAAAAGATTTATAGATTCCTAGGAATTAGAACAGGAAATTACCTCATATTTATTGTTCGAGGTAATGGTTTTTACTGAGCCAAATAGTTTAATTAAATGTGTGGAGTAGTTTAGGTGAGTATTTGCTACAATCATCATGGTACCACTTTCAGCCAAATATTTTTTAGCATTTTTAAATAGATTCAAAGCAATTTCAATCGTGTTTTCAAATTCAAAATGAAATGGAGGGTTGCAGACAATTAAATTAAATTTCTCATTGGTTTTAATTTGAAGATCATTTTTCCAATGAAAGTAAGAATTGTCTTTGGGTAGGTTTAATTTGGCAGAACTGATAGCTAGAAAATTATCGTCGATAAGATGGATGCTACACTTTGGGTTTTGTTTTCGAATATAGGCAGCCACAACTCCATTGCCACATGCCAAATCCATGATTGTATCATGATCATTTATTTCTGGCAAAGACTCAAGAAGTAGCAGTGTACCAAAATCAATTTTTTTATTTGAAAATACTCCAGGATATTGTTTTATAGTTAGCCCTAAGTCATTTTCAATTGCATGAAAATTTAATTGATTTTGGATGTTTTTTTTAGGACATTTTAGTATGAGTAATCGAGCTTTTTTCTTGGCTTTACTTTGCGATACATCTTCAAAATAATGTTCGGCTATATCAATCATTTTAGGTGTAAAATTTCGAGTCATAAAACCACATAAAATGATAGAGTTAGCATTTGATGATTGATGAACGTTCTTAATATAAAACTCAAATAAAGCCATTGATTTTGGAATTTTAATAAGACCTAAGTCATTAGTTCCGTTAGACTTTAATGGATTATTCCAATGAATATTGTTAGCTGGGATTTTATTGATCTCAAAATTGTTTTTGATAGCTTTCAGTTGGGAGTTTAATAGAACGATACTAAGGGGGTGATAGGAATTTAGGGCACAAGCTAATGCCCCATATGTGTCATGACATAGCGTTATTTTCTTTTCGTCCAGTTCATACTGATTAATATCTGAGAGAATCAACTCATCAATAGCACTCCAGGCTCTTAAGGATTTATTTTTTGTTTTGGGATAGCGTTCTAAATCCCATTTTTTTTGATCAAACTGCATGCACTTTTCTGCATACAAAATTAAGGGTAAATCTACCTAGTTTATTGTTGCTAAGAGGTTAGGTCCAATATTACTTCATACTTTTCGTTCATTATGACAGAATATTCGAGCCGTTTTAAACGGCTAGTTCTTTTGTATACAACAAGGAGACCTTCCTTAAATTTTAGTGTAGTAACGAGTTTGCCTTCTGTATTGTAGAACTTACTTTGTCCATGGATAACCATTTTTTATAACGAGGTCTTTTAGCTTTACTCATTCCCTCAAATTTTTTGTGCTAAAATTTACCATGGTCTGCAGATTTCTCACGGTATAGCTTTATGCACTTATCTGTCCATAGTAATCTTGGGATGAGATGAATTTCTCCAAAATCTAGTTCTTTTTGATTAAAGTCAACTATGATTTTATGGGAATAGAATTCAAACGAACGAATGGTTATACTTTTTATGTCATTTTTAATTTGAATAGAAAATGTACCATCTGTATTGGGTTGAAAAACATGTGTGTCATTTATAAAAATTTCAGCATCAGAGACAGTTTTACCATATTGGTTGTGTAATATCCCAGAAATGTTGGAATCTGCAGATACCCATGAACTCACAACTAATGTAATAATTAGTAAAATTGATTCTCGCAATCTCATTGGACAAAGGTAGAATGACTAAACTCCTCAAATTATAATAAAAGTCATAAATCGATGTGATATATGACAAGAATTAGTGGTTTAGCTCCAGCGTTTTAGTTTTGGGATATTAAGTGTGATTAGGCCTGCTACAAACCCAGGAAACCCTATATTTTTTAATTTATCTTTAATGAATGCTTACATCTTTTTTGGAGTGTCAATTTCGATGTTTTGGAATCTGCCATGTACATAACAATAAGAACAATAGAGTATGCTTTTTGAGCCATCAATGTTTGTACCACCACCCATTTTGTCCTTTTTAAGCGGCATGCCGCAACTTTGACAAAGTTTATAATTTTTCATTTGTTTCTTTTTGATAGGTGTTTGCCAATTCGTTTGCTAATTTTTGAAGGTTAGTTTTCGAAGAGTTTAGCATAGTTAATTAAAATAGATAGTTTATTAAAATGCAAGGTTAGTCTTAGTTGGATTGTCTTTTTATGATTAAAATCATGTTTTGTGTTGATTTATATCATAAAGTGGGTTAAAAGTATAGTCTGTTAAAGCACTAATTCGATTTATTTAAATTTGTGTCATGCAATTGAAATCTATTATAGATTATCTTGAATCTGTTGCCCCCCTTAAATATCAAGAGAGTTATGACAATAGTGGGCTCTTAGTTGGAGAAAAATCGTTGGATATAACCGGGGTACTCATCAGCTTAGACTGCACAGAAGAAGTTGTTTCAGAAGCAATTAATGAAAAATGTAATTTGATCATAGCTCATCATCCAATCATTTTTGGGGGTATGAAAAGATTTAATAATGCAAATTATGTACAAAGAACAATTCAAAAAGCAATTAAGAACGATATTGCTATTTATGCAATACATACCAATTTGGACAACGTTTTTAAAAATGGAGTGAATGAAAGAATTGCTGAAAGATTAGGTCTAATTAATACGCGTATCTTGAGGCCTAAATCCAATACACTCTTAAAACTGGCAACTTACTGTCCAAAGGATAATCGTGACACTATTCTAGATGCACTATTCGCTGTGGGAGCTGGTCATATTGGAAATTATAGTAATTGTTCTTTCTCTTCAAGTGGCACAGGCACTTTTAAACCTTTGGCGGGGAGTAATCCTGCAATAGGTTCAGTTGGCAATCAATCTTCCGAGGAAGAAGTGAAAATTGAAGTTGTTGTTCCATATGATTTGCAAAATCAAGTAATTAATCAGCTATTGTCTATTCATCCATATGAGGAAGTGGCTTATGAATGGTACCCAATTTTGAATTCCAACCAATTGGTTGGTGCTGGTATTGTAGGAGATTTTCCAAATCCAATCTCAGACTTAGACTTTTTGGCTCTGCTCAAAAAGACCATGGAATTAGAAGTAATTAAATATACGCCTATTGCAAAAAATATTCAGCGAGTATCCATTTGCGGGGGCTCTGGACAGTTTTTGATAGAGGATGCTAAACGCTCAAATTCAGATGCTTACATAACATCAGACATTAAATACCACGAATTTTTTGATGCAGAAAATCAGCTGATGATTTGCGATATTGGGCACTACGAGAGCGAAAAGTACACCATTGATTTATTATATGATATTTTGAGGGAAAAATTTAGTACCTTTGCAATCCTAAAAACGAGGATAGATACTAATCCAGTTAAATATTTTCAATAAAAATGGCAGTAAAAACAATAGCACAAAAACTTGAACAACTTTATAAACTTCAATCCATTGATACAAGACTTGATCAATTAAGAGCTATTCGTGGTGAGTTGCCAATGGAAGTTTCGGATTTAGAGGATGAGCTTATTGGATTAAATACTCGTTTAGCAAATTTCGAAACAGAAATAGAGACCTTTAATTCTCAAATATTTGCCAATAGAGAGCAAATCAAAACTTCGACTGAGTTAATCAGAAAGTACAAAGGCCAACTAGATAATGTAAAAAACAACCGTGAGTTTGATGCTCTTAACAAAGAGATTGAGATCCAAGATTTGACTATTCAGGCAGCAGATAAAAAAATAGGGGAGGCTGAAAAATCAATCACGCTCAAACAAGAGTTAATCAAAGAAGTTCAATCTATTTTGGATGAAAGAGAAAAAGATCTTGAAACTAAAAAGAATGAGCTTAAAGAAATTACTGAAGAGACACAAAAAGAGGAAGTCTCTATTCAAGAGGAGCGAGAGAAAGCAACCCAAACAATTGATGCTAAAATCTTTAAGGCTTATGACCGTATCAGAAACAACTTCAGGAATGGGATTGCCGTAGCTCCGATTCTAAGAGGTGCATGTGGCGGATGTTTTGCTAAAGTACCACCTCAATTGCAGTCTGATATTAGACAATCTAAAAAAATTGTAATTTGCGAGGCCTGCGGTCGTATTCAAATTGATGCTCGAATGGCAGGTATTGAAGACCATGTCGAAGAAGAATCGCCAAAGCCAAAAAGAAGAGCTGTTCGTAAGAAAAAGTAACAGCACTCGAGGACTTACCCTCACGTTAATTTTATTATTCTATTTATCTGGCTTATCAGCTAACTATTTCAAAATAGACAGTTCTTTACAGGTAATTCAAAAAGAAAATATCAAACTTCGTCTTGAATTTGCCAAAGAAAATTTACTACAACAAAAAGACTCAAATCCTCGTAATAGTGCAGTAGAATATTTGCTGCATTTTAATGCTTATCTAAAAGTGTTTATTGCAGAGGATCAACATTTTTATAAAGACTATGTGCATGCTAAAAATAGTGCTCTTAATCATTATAATCAGCTTCCAGACTCTTCACCGTTTAAAAAATTTGCCCAATCTGAAATTCATTTTTATTCAGCCACTTTACTAGCACGGCAAGGGGAATATTATAACTCCGCTTTGGAAGTTAGAAAGGCATGGAACCTTATTGAAGAAAATCATCAGCTTTTTCCCAATTTCCTTCCCAATAATAAAACACGTGGAGTCCTTAAAATCTACCTGTTTACGATTCCTGAAAATTATGATTGGATTATTCGTATTCTTGGGTTTGAAGGAGATTTAAATCATGGTCTACGTTTGTTGCAAACATTGAGTCAGCATGAATCAGATGAAAATTACCTTAGTCCGATAGCACAAGAGGCATCCTATTTATATTCTTTTTCCCTACTTCATGCTGCTAAAAACCCAGTTCGATCTTGGAATGTAATGCTTAAATGTACGCAAGATTATAAAGAAAATTTATTGAGTAACTATTTTAGGAGCTCCATGGCCTTAAAACTCAATAAAAATAATATAGCATTTAAGACATTGACAAGTCGACCTTATGGATCAGCCTATGAACCATTTCACTTGTTGTCGTATTTTTTGGGTGTATCTAAATTGCATCAGGGAGATTCATCTGCTATCATCGACTTGAAATATTTCATCGACCATTATAGAGGAAAAAGTTTTCTGAAAAGTGCCTATCAAAAAATTAGCTGGTTTTATATTCTTAGAGGAGATTATCATAAAGCTGATTTATATAAGAAAAAAATTAATTACATAGGCAAGGCCAACAATAATGAAGATAAGCAAGCTTCTCGTTATGTAAATAAAGAAAACCCGCATCCAGTTATTCTTAAATCCAGACTGCTATATGATGGAGGATATTACAAAAAGGCATATGATTTACTTCATGGATTTAAGGTTAGACAATTAACCTCTTCCAATGATAAAGCAGAATTTTGCTACCGAAAAGGGCGGGTGCTCGAAAAATTAGGGTACAAAGACAGAGCTTTAATTATGTATGAAGCTTGTTCGCTCTATGCGGTTAAAAGCAAGGAATATTACGGGGCATATGCTTGCTTGTATTTAGGCGATCTTTATGCTAAAGATAACAATATTGAATTAGCAACAAAATTCTATAATCGAGCATTGTCATTCTCTAATAACACAGAATATGTTGACACCATAAATAGTCGTGCAAAGGCAGGTTTGAAAAAACTTCGGGAATAGCTTGGATTTTCTTCTATAAATCAAGTCTTTACATGAATTAATTCAGATTATTTTTGCATACTTATTCAAAAAAATGAGCGATAGACCAGTAAGAGTGCGTTTTGCACCAAGTCCAACAGGACCACTTCATATAGGCGGTGTAAGAACAGCCCTTTACAATTATCTTTTTGCTAAAAAGCATAAAGGAACATTTATTCTAAGAATTGAAGATACAGATCAAAAAAGATTCGTTGAGGGTGCAGAAGAATATATCAATCAAAGTTTAGAATGGTTGGGTATAAACATTGACGAGGGAGTTGTTCAGGGTGGGCCACTAGGACCTTATAAACAAAGTGAGCGAATGGATAAATATGCGGTCTATGCTCAACAACTTGTAAAAGATGGCCATGCTTATTATGCATTTGATACTCCAGAAGAACTTAACGAAATGAGGTCTAAACTTGAGGCAAGCAGTATGAGTGCTAAGTACGATTCAACATCTCGTATGAGCATGAAAAACTCACTTACGCTTAGTGAGGATGAAGTCAATGAAAGGTTGGAACGAGGAGATGCTTATATTATTCGAATTAAGTTGCCTCGAAATGAAGAAATACGCTTTCATGATGTAATAAGAGGATGGATTGTATTCAATAGCTGTCAATTAGATGATAAAGTTCTTTTAAAAGAAGACGGTCTTCCTACCTATCATTTAGCAAATATTGTGGACGATCATTTAATGGAAATAAGTCATGTGATTCGAGGAGAGGAATGGTTACCGTCTGCACCTTTACATGTAATGTTATATCGATATTTAGGGTGGGAGAGCACTATGCCAAAATTTGCACATTTGCCTTTGATTCTGAAACCTGATGGTAAGGGAAAATTGAGTAAGCGTGATGGAGATCGACTTGGGTTTCCTGTGTTTCCAATTGAATGGACATCACCAGAGGGAGAAGTCAGTAGTGGATATAGAGAGAGCGGTTATTTATCTAAGGCAGTTGTAAATATGCTGTCAATGTTAGGTTGGCACCCTTCAGATAACCAAGAGTTATTTACCTTGGAAGAATTAGTAGAGGCGTTTGAACTCGAACGAGTATCTAAGAGTGGAGCTAAGTTTGATATGGATAAATCAAAGTGGTTCAATCATCAATTTTTGATGAGAGCAAGTTCAGATGAATTAAAAGCAATGGTTGAGGATCAATTAACGCCAATTCATACTCAAAGAGGTGAAGATTATCTAAATCGTGTGATTGAATTATTAAAAGAGAAAGTGACATTTCCAATGGAGCTATTATCTATGGGTCAGTATTTTTTTGATCTACCTTCTAGCTATGATGAGAAGGTTCTTCGTAAGAAATGGAATGAAGAGGTATCAAACCATATGAATCAGTTTATAGATGGTTTAGTTGAGTCGAATTATTCTAAAGCTACGCAGATCGAGGAGCATCTTAACCATTATGCTGAACAAAATGAGATAAGTAAAGGAAAGTTAATGCAACCATTACGTTGGGTAGTGAGTGGGCAAGCAGGGGGTCCTCCAATTTTTGATATGCTTGAACTTATTGGATTAGACGAAATTAAACGAAGAATGGAAGTTGTGAATGAGAAGTTTTAAGCTGAGTTCTTATAATTTTTGCTAAGTTTTAAAAGCTCGCAAGATTTTTCGCTTGCAATCTGTTCAGCTACTTTTTTTGATTTTCCTCTACCTCTGGCAATTTCTTCACCATCAATCATTACACCTATGATATAAGTACGGATTCTCTTTTCTCCGTTATCGTTTAAAATTTTAAATTCAAGGTGCTTTTTATTTTTTTGAGCGTATTGGTTTAGTAGACTTTTGAAATTAACGGTAATATCCTTTAACTCATCAAAATCAAGAAATGGTTTAACAATTTTACGTTTAACATACCTTTTTGTAAAATGATATCCTTTGTCTACATAAATAGCACCTATGAGTGCCTCAAGTGCATTGCCGGCAATACTTCTAACAGCACTATGGTTTTTTTCTATAGACTTATCAATTTCAATAAAGTCATCAATTCCCATTGAAGTTGCGATTTTAGAAAGCATATTCCTACTTGCGGATTTGCTTCGCATATCTGTTAAAAATCCTTCTCCTTGAAATGGAAATTTTTTATATAATAACTCTGCTATTATTAAATCAAGTACAGCATCACCAAGATACTCTAGCCTTTCATTATTGGTTTTTGTTTTAATGCCAACTACTTTTTTTGATTTAGAATTATGAAGAAATGCTTGTCTATAAAGATTTATATTCCTTGGGTAAAACCCAAGCAATTTGTAGAATTTTCGATAGAAAGCGGCATTTTTTGAGAGGTAGAAGTAATATGGTTTTAGTATACCCAAAAGCACACTATTATTCACATTTACCCATAATTACAGAAGCATTATGACCACCAAAACCAAATGTGTTGCTCAGTGCGTAATTTACTTCTCTTTTTTGTGCCTTATTAAAGGTAAAGTTAAGTTTATTGTCAAACTGTTCATCATCTGTAAAGTGATTGATGGTTGGGGGTATTATTCCTGTATTGATAGCAGACAAGCATGCCAGTGCTTCAATAGCACCTGCTGCACCTAGTAGGTGACCTGTCATAGATTTTGTAGAACTAATATTAAGGTTGTAAGCGTGATCGCCAAACACACCTAATATAGCTTTCGTCTCGCTAACATCACCTAATGGTGTGGATGTACCATGAACATTCACATAATCGATGTCACTTGGACTGATTTCAGCGTCTTTGAGTGCAATTTTCATCACATTTGTTGCTCCAAGACCTTCTGGGTGTGGTGCGGTGATGTGATGAGCATCTGCAGTTAATCCACCACCTAATATTTCGCCATAAATTTTAGCACCACGTGCTTTGGCATGCTCGTATTCTTCAAGCACTAAAGATGCGGCACCTTCACCTAAGACAAATCCGTCTCTATCTGCATCAAATGGACGCGAGGCAGTAGATGGACTATCATTTCTTTCAGATAATGCCTTCATACTATTAAATCCACCAACAGCAGACGGTGTTACACATGCTTCTGACCCACCAGTGATGATTGCCTTTGCCATACCCAGTCGGATATAGTTATAGGAGTCAATAATGGAATTATTAGAAGATGCACAAGCAGATATTGTACCAAAATTAGGTCCCCTAAAACCATATTTGATTGAAATATAACCAGGTGCTATATCGCCGATCATTTTAGGAATGAAGAAAGGATTGAATCTTGGTGTGCCATCACCCTGAGTGAATTGGCCAATTTCTTGTTCTAGAACCTGTAAACCGCCTATACCAGAGGCCCAAATTACACCAATATCTTCAGGAATGAATTTCGTATCCAAAATACCAGAATCGTGAACAGCTTCATCAGCTACAATCATCGCATATTGAGTGAAGGGATCCATTTTTCTAGATTCCTTTCTATCGATATGATCAAGGACGTTAAAGTCTTTGATTTCACAAGCAAATTGGGTACGAAATTTTTCTATGTCAAATCGAGTGATTGTGGCAGCACCACTTACTCCTTTTGATAGAGAACTCCAAAAATCTTGGGCATTATTGCCAATAGGTGTCAATGCACCAATTCCAGTAACTACTACTCTTTTGAGTTGCATGACGGGTAAGGTTTAAAGATTATTAACCTGCGTTTTCAGTAATGTAACTTACCGCATCTCCTACAGTAGCAATTTTTTCTGCTTGTTCATCAGGAATGGCAATGTTAAATTCTTTCTCAAATTCCATGATTAACTCAACAGTATCTAATGAGTCAGCACCAAGGTCATTGGTGAAACTTGCATCATTTGTTACTTCAGATTCTTCAACACCTAACTTATCTACGATGATTGATGTTACTTTTTCGGCTATTTCAGACATAATAATTTATTAATGTTAATGTGGTGCAAAGAACATTTTTTTAGATAAAAAAGACAAAATTAATTTTACACTCTTAAATTATTGAAAAAATGCCATCACTTTTTGCCTCTGGTGAGTTTACACTTGAATATCCTACAATTTATGGAATAGCAATAAATCAAAGGCTTTTGGGGTTTATTCATACACTTTCAAAGCACCCAGATTTTCATGTAGAATGTTATGATGATATAATAGATTACGATCAAAAAAGTTATCATTTGAACTATGTGATTACTTTACTAGACGATGAATCGCAATGTATTTTGATTAAAAACAGAGGTTCTTCATCTTTGTTCTATCCAAAATATAAGAATATCGAGTATCTATTGTGTTCAATCAATGAAAATCAAGTAAATCCTGAAATCATTCAAATTTTTAGCAAACTTCCGGATATATCCCTTTGTTTTGCATTAGAAAGTCCAAACCAACAACAAATACTAAATTTTATAAAATTACAATGAGTCATATTGTACGTTACAACAAAACAAAGATTATTGCTACGATGGGTCCCTCAACTGCTGATGTGGAGGTACTAAAAGAAATTTTTATAGCAGGTGTGGATGTCTGTAGGGTTAATTTTTCTCATGGTAACTGGGATGATCACTTGTCGATGATTCAAAAGATTCGTCAAGTGAACGAAGATTTAGGAACACATGTAGCTATTCTTGCCGACCTTCAAGGGCCTAAGCTTAGAATTGGTGAAGTAGAAGGAAACAAGATGCTCTTAGAAAATGGGGCTTCTATGATATTAACGACAAAAGCTACCATTAGCAAAGACAATACAATTCATGTCAATTATCCAACACTTGCTCAAGATGTAAAAGCTGGTGAGCGTGTGCTATTGGATGATGGTAAACTTGAACTAGAATTTGTAAAAATTATTGATGATCATTCGGTTGAAGCCAAGGTAATTAATGGTGGATTCTTGAGTTCAAATAAAGGATTCAATCTTCCATCTTCAAATTTATCTGTTGATAGTTTGACAGAAAAGGATAGAAAAGATTTGGAGTTTATTATGAAGCATGATTTTGATTGGATTGCTCTTTCATTTGTCCGCGAGGCTGATGACATTCATAATTTACGAAAGATTTTAAATGAAAATGCTTGTCAGTCTAGAATAATTGCCAAGGTAGAAAAGCCTCAGGCCGTTGAAAACATCGATGAAATTATTCTAGCAACCAATGCAATTATGGTGGCAAGAGGAGACTTGGGGGTAGAAATGCCTATGGAAGAAGTGCCAATGATTCAGAAGCGAATTGTATCAAAATGTATTCAAGCGAGTAAGCCTGTAATTATTGCAACTCAAATGATGGAGAGTATGATCACTTCTCCTACACCAACCCGAGCAGAAGCTAATGATGTAGCCAATGCGGTAATGGATGGAGCAGATGCAGTCATGCTCAGTGCGGAGACTTCGGTTGGAGATTATGCTTTAAAATCGGTGCAAGCTGTAGAAAAAATACTAGGAAGCACGGAACTCGGATGGGATATCTACAATAAGATTAAAAAGCCAAACCCAGCTTCCCCCTCTTTCTTGAGTGAGCGAATTTGCTATGCTACAGTAAGTATGAGTCAGGGGATTGGTGCAAAGGCTATTTTGTCAATGACACAAACCGGTTATACGGCTTATAAGATAGCAAGTGGTCGTCCGAATTGTGATATTTTCATTTTCACGGCCAATAAAAGGTTATTATCAAGGCTGAGTTTGGTTTGGAATGTTAGAGCATACTACTATGATAGTAAGACTAATACCGACGATACAATAAAAGAGGTCATAAAAATATTAGTTGATGATGATTTACTCAAAAAGGGAGATGTTGTTATCAATACTGCCGCAATGCCAGTATTAGAAAATCGAAAAACAAATGCGTTGAAAATCAGTACTGTTGAATGAGCGAAATAGTCAATCGTATAGAAGCAAGTGGGATTATAACCCTTGATTTGGAAGAATTAATTCCAGATCATACTCAGTCATATATTGACATAAAAGATCAATTGTTTCAAGGATTAATTTTAAGGGAAAAAGATTTTCGAGCATGGGTAAAAGAACACGACTGGGCTAAATACCAAAATCATGATGTAGCAGTATACTGTAGTGCAGATGCTGTAGTACCCACATGGGCTTATATGTTGATTGCTACTGCAATAAGTCCTGTGACATCCTCAATATATTTTACCCAACCAGATAACCTTAATGCGATGATTGCAGAACGAGCGGTATCTCAACTAGATGTTGCTCAATATGCAGATAGTAGAATTGTGATTAAAGGGTGCGGTGATCGCGATATCAGCAACCACGCCTATGTTCAATTAACCTCTAAATTGGTACCCATTGCCAAATCGGTAATGTATGGAGAGCCGTGTAGTACAGTTCCGGTATTCAAAAAAAGGTAAGAGGTATTCTATGAATGATTCTCTCACTCTCCTAACTCTTCGTATGCATCAAAGTTCATATTGCGTTCACCATCGATATATTCGGTAACAAATGCATCGGATATCCCAATTCGCTTGATGTCATTACTGAATTGTACAGCATCTAAAAGATTTTCAAAATGACCAATAACGTAGCGTTTTTTGCCGTCAATTTCTTCAGCTCGGACTGTTTTTAGCTTGTCGTTGAACGATACTAAATCGAGATATTGGTAGAATCCCATTTGAACTTGATACACAGTACCTTCGGGTAATTCCGAAGTCGGTATAGTCTTTTCTAATTCTTCGTAGCGTAGTTGTTCAAGTTTTAATTGTTCAGCTAATTGATTTGCTGTTAGTTCAGCTGTTTCCAGTTGACCAGTGAGGCGTGCAATTTCATCGGAAAGTTCTTTTATCTTAGTTTGATGTTGATTTTGCATCTTTACCCATTTTTCAGGATTTTTTTTGTACGTTCTGATCTCCTTTTTGAGTGCTCTTTTTTGGGTTTTGGTCAACTCCTGTGCCTGAGCAGATTGGTTAATAAAGAGTCCAAGTGTTACTATAATAACTAAAAAATTTCTCATGATTGATTTATAATATTTTAACAAAGCTATAATTTAGATTCCATGATATTCTGATAAGATTTGTGAATAACTAACTTTGCATATACTTTAATGTACAATGGATTATAGAATAGAAACAGATAGTATTGGTGATATCCAAGTGCCTGCAGATAAATATTGGGCAGCTCAGACACAACGTTCGCTTGAAAATTTCAAAATTGGGAATCAAAGAATGCCTATCGAAATTATAAGAGCATTTGCGGTATTAAAAAAATGTGCTGCTATGACAAATCATGAGTTGGGAATTCTGTCCGAGGAGAAAATGAAACTTATATCACAGGTATGTGATGAGATCGTTGTTGGAGATTTGGATGATCAGTTTCCTTTGGTTATTTGGCAGACGGGAAGTGGTACACAGAGTAATATGAATGTCAATGAGGTTATAGCTAATCGAGGACACGTTTTATCTGGAGGTAAATTATCGGATAAGCAAAAAGTTTTGCATCCCAACGATGATGTAAATAAATCGCAAAGTAGTAACGATACATTCCCTACAGCTATGAGTATAGCGGTATATAAACAGATGGTGGATTTCGCCATTCCAGGGCTTCAAGTTTTGAAAGATTCATTCAAAAAGAAAGCAAGAGATTTTAAGGATGTGGTTAAAATTGGTAGAACCCATTTTATGGATGCTACTCCACTTACGCTTGGTCAAGAATTTTCTGGTTATCGAAGACAATTAGAGTTAAGCATTAGTGCGATAGAAAATGCTATGATTGGAGCTCAAGAAATAGCTCTTGGAGGAACAGCAGTCGGCACAGGGCTGAATACTCCTAAAGGATATGCTGAATTAGTAGCAAAAAAAATTAGTGCAGAAATGGCCATGCCTTTCAGATCAGCTGAGAACAAATTTGAGGCATTAGCTGCTCACGATGCGATGGTTGAACTCCATGGTTCGTTAAAAAGAGCTGCTGTGAGTTGTATGAAGATTGGTAACGATATTCGAATGTTGAGTTCTGGGCCAAGAAGCGGAATAGGTGAGATTATCATTCCAAGTAATGAACCAGGATCGTCCATTATGCCAGGCAAGGTGAATCCTACCCAGTGTGAAGCGTTGACCATGGTTTGTGCACAGGTCATGGGAAATGATGTGGCTGTGAGCATTGGAGGTAGCAATGGTCATTTTGAGCTCAATGTCTTTAAACCATTGATTGCTGCAAATTTGCTTCAAAGTGCAAGGATACTAGGTCAAGCATGTCTGTCATTTAATGACAATTGTGTAGTAGGGATAGAACCTAACCTAGCTGAGATTAAAAATAAATTAGACAATTCCCTGATGCTAGTTACAGCTTTAAATACACATATTGGTTATGACAAAGCTGCAAAAATTGCTAAAAAAGCATATGCAGATAATAGCACATTGAAAGCAGCTGCTATTGAATTGGGTTTTTTGACAGCAGTAGAGTTTGATCAATGGGTTCGTCCAGAAGATATGTGCGGCGATACAGAGCTTGGATTTTAGATTATGAGTGTCAAACTAAAACCTTTTCGAATAAAAACTATTCAGAAGTTTAGTGAACGTTCTGATCTGAGGATATTAGACATTGGGTCAGGTAGTCATTCCAGTTCCATTACTAAAAAGTGGTTGTCTGATTGTCATTATACTGGTGTAGATAGGGATGCCAATTATGATAACACACCTGAGGATATTAAGGCTATGGATGACTTCATTCAATTGGATTTAACTAAACTTGATTTTGACAAAATAACGGATAACTCTTATGATGTGATTATCATGAGCCATGTGATAGAGCACCTTCATAATGGAGACAAAGTGCTGCCTTTATTATTTCAAAAGTTAAAAAAAGGAGGGTTGTTTTATATCGAATTTCCATGCGAGGCAAGTGCTTCCTTTCCAAGCAAACGAGAAACACTCAACTTTTTTGATGATGATACACACGTTAGAATTTATTCAATTAAAGAAGTGGCCAATATTTTTTTGCGAAACAACTTTGGAGTAAGGTCTGCGGGGAAAAATAGAAGCTGGGTTAATATTGCTCTAATGGCTATAAAAATCCCACTTCAAACCCTAACAAAGGGATACGTTAGAGGAGGAGTTTATTGGGATTGGTATGGGTTTGGAGATTATATTTTGGCTCAAAAAAAGAGTTGATCTAGACTAACTTAATCCAGAAATTACGCCATTCTCATCGATGTTCATTCCTTCACTAGCAGGGATGCTTGGAAGACCTGGCATACGCATCATATTTCCCAAGATTGGGATGATAAATCCAGCACCTGCTGCAATTTCAAATTCTCGCACCGATACTCTAAAGTCAGTAGGTCGTCCACGCAACTTTTCTTGATCTGAAAATGATTTTTGGGTTTTTGCCATGCAAATTGGTAGATCATTTAAATTAAGTTTTTCGATGCTTTTCAGGTCCCGTTCAGCTTTTGAGGAATAATCTACACCCTCCGCTCCATAAATTTCTTTGGCAATGGTTTCAATCTTTTCTTTAATAGGGTCCTTTTTTTGGTAAAGGGGTTTAAAATCAGAAGAATTATTAGTAATTTCTTGAATGACCGCCTCGGCTAATTCTGTAGTTCCTTTTCCTCCTTCGGCCCAACCTTTACTGACTATTGCTTTAATACCTATTAATCGACATGCTTGAATCAACCAGTCAATTTCTTCTTGACTATCTGTTGGAAAATGATTTATAGCTACAACTCGAGATAGTCCGAATTTTTGCATGTTCTCCAAATGTTTTTTTAAGTTTTCAAAACCACGTTCTATACGCTCTAGATTTGGGGTGTCATATTCTTCTTTTGGAGACCCACCGTGATGTCTAAGTGCTCTGATAGTAGCAACCATAACAACAACTTTAGGTTTTAGTTGAGCGTATTCACATTTGATATTTAAAAATTTCTCTGCTCCCAAATCTGCACCAAATCCAGCTTCAGTGATGGTGTAGTCGGCAAGAGACATCCCCATTTTAGTTGCAATAATAGTATTCGTACCTTGGGCAATATTAGCAAAAGGGCCGCCATGAATAATAGCTGGATTGTGTTCGAGGGTTTGAACTAAATTGGGTTTTATCGCATCTTTGAGTAGAAGTGCCATTGCATTTTCAGCGTTCAGATCTTTGGCATAAATGGGTTTTTTATCAAAGGTGTAGCCAATAAAAATTCTACCTAATTTTTGTTTGAGGTCTTTAATATCTTTTGCCATACAAAGAATCGCCATAATTTCGCTTGCTGCTGTAATATTAAATCCGTCTTGTCGGGGTATTCCATTTGCAGTTCCACCCAGACCAATGGTAATGTCTCTTAATGATCGATCATTGAGATCGATGACGCGTTTCCATACAATGGTACGAGGATCTATGTTAAGACTCCTTTTTTTACTTTGAAGATTATTGTCGATGAGTGAACTCAACAAATTATTAGCTTTTTCAACGGCATTAAAGTCTCCAGTAAAATGAAGATTGATGTCTTCCATAGGGACAACTTGAGAATGTCCGCCACCAGCTGCTCCTCCTTTAATTCCAAACACAGGACCAAGGGAAGGTTCTCTTAGAACAACAACTGATTTTTTACCAAGCTGATTAAACCCCTCATTAAGTCCGATGGATACTGTAGTTTTTCCTTCACCAGCAGGAGTTGGTGTTAGAGCAGTCACGAGGATTAAGTTTGATTTTTCAATAGATGCTTCTCGAATTAGATGAAGTGGAAGTTTGGCTTTGTACTTGCCATAGTGCTCCAGTTCTTCGTTGGGGATATTCAGCTTTGCTGCAACCTCATTGATGTGTTGCATTTGGATACTTTGTGCTATGGAGATATCAGACATTTGTCGGCAAATTTAATTAACTAAATAAGTAATATCGGATGCTTAATTCACTGTTATTTTTGAGCCTTCTTATAAATACTTATTAATATTGGTTTAGCTCTATTATAATAAATCAAAAATAATAGACAAAACCGTTGAATTATTAAGTTCCGTTATACTATTGCCTTGATCTAAGGGTAGTAATCCAATATTCTGAGTTAATCGAAGTCCTAAGCGATGTGTGATATTGTAATTATATGAAGCACTTAAACCAACATCTAAAGGCTTATAATTACTTTTTACATTATAGATTGGGGATTTTCCAAGTTGATAAGTTGCAGTTAACAGGTAGGATAAGTATCCATCTAGGTGTAAAGAAGATTTTTTGGCATAAGGTTTATAAAATCCAGCAGTTAAATTGATATAATCAAGTGAAAGATCTTCTTTATAAGATTGACCATCAACGACAAATCCTCTTTGAGAAAATCCGATAGAATATTCTTTACCCCATTTTTTGCGAGTGGATTTTTCAGCATAAAAGAGGTAAGCATTAAAACCTATGGATGGGGGAGTAATTCCTAATGCAAACATGGACGGACCATGTCCGATTACCCTTCCGGATTCTGTTCCAATAGCGACTCCAAAATGAGTTTTTTTTGGATTGTCTTTCACGTGTAAAGTGCTTCCTGAGCAAAACAACTGGGTGGAGGTTAAAATTATGACTAGTAGAAATTTCATAGCTTATTTACTGTTTGGTTATAGTTGCAATAGCAAATACAATATCATTGCCTCCCTCAAATCGTTTGATTTCTTCAACGGGTGAGGTAGGATTGTTTATCGAGGTAAATTCTTCTCCAGAATCTGTCCCCGAGTCATAACCATGAATATCAAGTGTAATTTCATCTTTCCATGTACCATCCTCATTTTTAAGGTTGACATTTCGTGTTGCAATGAACCAATCAGGGCTTGGTGCAATCATGGAAACCAGGCTTAAAAAATGGTAATTTTTATAAGCTTTAATTTCCGAAATGAATTTATTTTCACTATTACTTGCAGGTCCTTGAGCAAAAAACTTATCATAAACTAGCTCTTGTGAAATTTGTAAATCAATTTCAGATGACAAGATAGAAATTTTGCCGGTTTCAGCCATTAACTTTATTCCTGGACTTGCTAAATCTCCTGTCCTAAAAAACGAGTGATTGTTCTTATGAATAGAACCAATCACAGGAGAAAAATGAGCATTGTTTGGAAAGTCACCAAATGAATTTGTATGATTAGATTCTGTCCAGTTAAACGTTAGATTAATTCGGTAGGTTTCGCCATCAGTTGGAATAATATTATCCTTCTCTGTATCACAATTGGCCAATAAGAAAACTAGTAAAAGGGATAAATAACTTAAAAATTTCATAATCTTAAATTTTGTCGAATTCAAATGTAAAATTATGGTTCAATTGATTCGGAAAATCAATAGTATTTGTCTAAAATATGACTAATCAATTACATTCATCCCTTTGCCCACTTTGATAAATGCTTTTATCGCTTTTTCTAAATGATGTTGCTCATGTGCTGCAGATAGCTGAACTCGTATTCTTGCTTTTCCTTTAGGCACTACAGGGAAATAGAAACCAATTACATAAATTCCTTCATCCAACAATTTATTCGCCATTTCTTGTGCAGTCACTGCATCATACAACATAATTGGAACGATTGGGTGAACTCCAGGTGTGATATCAAATCCAGCCGCTATCATTTTTGTTCTGAAATATTGTGTGTTGTGTTCAAGCTTATCTCTTAGTTCTGTAGTTTCGCTAAGCATATCTAAAACAGCAATACTCGCTCCTACAATACTTGGAGCAAGGGTGTTTGAAAATAGATATGGACGTGATTTCTGCCGAAGCATTTCTATGATTTCTTTTTTCCCAGATGTGAAACCTCCACTTGCACCGCCCAGAGCTTTTCCTAAAGTGCCAGTAATGATTTCTATTTCTCCCATGACTCCACAGTGTTCGTGTGTACCTCTTCCGGTTTTACCCAAAAAACCTGAACTATGGCATTCGTCAATCATTACAGTTGCATTGTATTTATTGGCTAGGACCACTATTTTGTCAAGCTGGGCAATGGTGCCATCCATAGAAAAGGAACCATCGGTAACAATGATTCTATTTCGGTGCGTTTGACTTTCTTGAAGGCATCGTTCAAGATCCTCCATGTTATTGTGTTCATAGCGGTATCGATGAGCTTTACAGAGTCGCACTCCATCTATAATGCTAGCATGATTAAGAGCATCAGATATAATAGCATCTTGGTTGTCAAAAAGTGGTTCGAAAACTCCACCATTTGCATCAAAAGCTGCAGCATATAAAATAGTATCTTCTGTACCTAGGTATTCAGATATTTTTTGTTCTAATTCTTTGTGAATGTCTTGCGTGCCACAAATAAATCGAACAGACGACATGCCATAACCATGCGAATCAATTGCATCCTTTGCCGCTTGAATAACCTTAGGATGAGAGCTTAGTCCTAAGTAATTATTTGCACAAAAATTGATTACTTCATTTCCATTATTGGTTTGAATATTTGCACCTTGAGGGGTTGTAATGATGCGTTCATTTTTGAAAAGACCAGCTTCTTTAATTTCTGATAATTCTTGGGTTAGTTTAGCTTGCAATGAGTCGTACATGTGTGTTTTTATTTTGTAGGTCACAAACTTAAAAATAATTGACATAACATTGATTAAGCATTATATAGTAAAGCAGGAAATAAAAAAACAATGATTAACCTGACTATCGAGGTATAAAAAGGAATGGCATAATGCTTGTTAGTGTATTACTAAATAGATTATCTAATTTAATGTCTAAACAAAATAATAAGTCGGTGAAGCCTAAAAATCAAGGAGATAGACCTAATCCATTTGACATGAAGAAGAATAAAGGAGGAAAGCCAAAATTTAATTATGTCTGGATATATGCCATATTAGCAGTTGTTTTCCTAGTCATGACTTTCTTAAATCCGACTGGAGGTAAGCAGGTCACTGTAGAACGTGTGTTGTCGATGGTTGAAAATGGAGACGTTAAAAAAATTAGCGTAATCAATAGAAGTCGAGCGGAAATATACTTAACAGACGACGCTAAGAAGGCAGAAGAATATAAAAAGGATATTCCTGAAAGTGCTTTTTCGGGTTCAAATGCTTATACCTATTACCTTTCAGATATTGGGGATTACGAGTTTTTTAATAATCAAGTAAAGGAAGCTCAAAAAGAGCTACCATCCTCTAGCAAAGTAGTTATAAACCCTGAAGTAAAAGAAAATTTTTGGGATAACCCATTAGTTTCTATAGTGTTATACATTGTGGTGTTTGGATTGATATGGATGTTTATTATGCGGAGAATGGGTGGAGGTGCAGGACCGGGTGGAGGGCAAATATTTAGCATTGGAAAGTCTAAAGCTCAACTTTTTGATAAGGATACCAAAGTGAATGTTACGTTTAAAGATGTAGCGGGACTAGAGGGGGCGAAAGAGGAAGTAATGGAAATTGTGGATTTTTTGAAGAATCCTAAAAAGTATTCAGAACTTGGGGGAAAGATTCCAAAAGGAGCTCTCTTAGTAGGTCCTCCAGGAACAGGTAAAACATTGTTGGCTAAAGCTGTAGCTGGTGAAGCTGATGTTCCTTTCTTTTCATTGTCGGGATCTGACTTTGTAGAGATGTTCGTGGGTGTTGGAGCAAGTCGTGTAAGAGATTTATTCAAACAAGCCAAAGAAAAAGCTCCGTGCATCATTTTTATTGATGAGATCGATGCAATAGGAAGAGCTAGGGGGAAGAACGCCATGCAAGGAGGAAACGATGAGCGTGAAAATACGCTCAATCAATTGCTGACAGAAATGGATGGTTTTGGTACGGATACTGGAGTGATTATGTTGGCAGCAACTAATCGTGTAGATATCCTTGACTCGGCACTTCTTAGAGCAGGTCGCTTCGATCGTCAGATCTATGCCGATATGCCCGACTTGAATGAGCGAAAACAAATATTTGATGTTCATCTTAAGCCCATTAAAGTAGTTAAAAATCTAGATGTAGATTTTCTAGCTAGGCAGACACCGGGTTTTAGTGGTGCTGATATAGCAAACATGTGCAACGAAGCAGCGTTAATTGCTGCAAGAAGCAATAAGAAGTTAGTTGAAAAGCAAGACTTTTTAGATGCTGTTGACCGAATTGTTGGGGGATTAGAGAAAAAAAATAAAATTATAACACCCGATGAAAAACGAGCAGTAGCTGTACATGAGGCTGGTCATGCTACGGTAAGTTGGTTGTGTGAGTTTGCTAATCCTTTGGTTAAGGTAACCATTGTACCTAGGGGTAGAAGTCTTGGGGCAGCATGGTATCTTCCAGAAGAAAGACAGATTACACGCACAGAGCAGATGCTCGATGAAATGTGTGCTACTCTAGGGGGTAGAGCGGCAGAAAAAGTAGTTTTTGATAAAATATCTACAGGTGCACTCAGTGATCTAGAAAAGGTAACAAAACAGGCAATGGCCATGGTTTCTATCTATGGGCTAAATGAAAAAGTTGGTAATGTTTCTTATTATAACATGGACAACAGTTTTAGTAAGCCATTTAGTGAAAAACAAGCTGCTTTGATGGACGAAGAAATTAAAAAGCTTACTGATCAGCAGTACAAACGTGCCATCAAGATACTTAAAGATAATAAAGATAAGCTTCTATTACTCGCCGATCAACTACTTGAGAAAGAGGTTATATTTAAAGAAGATTTAGAAAAAATATTTGGTAAGAGTGCTGCAGACACAGCAGCCGTAAAGAATAAAACGAAAGTGGAGAAAAAACCGAAAAAGAAAAAGGTAAATAAAGAAACAGGTTCTAAAATGGAAGCCAAATAAAGTCTTTATTATTTTACTTTGGTTGTCATGTATTTCATGACTTCATCTGGCACAAGATATTTGATACTTCTCCCCATGCGGACAAGCCCTCTTATATAACTTGCAGATATATTAAGCATAGGTCCTTTCATTACTCGGACTTTCTGATTTTTAGCAAATTCTCCGCCAGGGAATCCATCCCTGTAATAGGATAAAATATCGTAATTCATGAGAATTTCTTCGTGGTCTTTCCACTTTTCAAGATGTTGAAGATTGTCAGTACCTAGAATAAGTTGAAATTCTGTTGTTGGATTTTGTTCCTTCAACTTCTTAAGTGTATAGTAAGAGTATGAGGGTGTTGGCATGTCAAACTCAACATCACAAGCTTTGAACTTATCATTGCCTTTAATTGCTAACTTCACCATATTGAGACGGTGAGATGCTTCCATGATATCTTTTCCTTTTTTCAGAGGATTTTGAGGTGATACTACATACCAAATTTCATCTAATTTGGCTTGATCTAACATGTATTGACCGATAATTAAATGCCCAAAATGTATGGGGTTGAACGACCCAAAAAATAATCCTACCTTCATTCTAATCTTCTGATTCTAAAAACTTTGCAACTGTATTTTCTGCGGTTTCAAATGTATCATTTAATACATCGTTAACAATAACTTTATCAAATTGATGTTCATAAATTAGTTCACTTTTGGCTTTTTCTATTCGCTCCATAAGTCGATGCTCAACCTCAGTCTCTCTTTTACGAAGCCTTTCCATAAGGGTACGAATGGACGGTGGCCTCAAAAAAACAGCTAGTGCCTGATCTCCATAAAACTTCTTAATATTTAGCCCTCCAATGACATCCACATCAAAGATTACAGTTTTACCAGCTGCCCATAGCCGTTCTACCTCTGATTTAAGCGTGCCGTAAAATAGGCCCTTATATACTTCCTCGTATTCTAAAAATGAGTCATTTTTAATAGCTTTTAAAAACTCATTTTCAGAATAAAAATAGTAATCACGTCCGTTTTTTTCATTCGGTCTTTTTTGTCGTGTAGTCACACTAACAGAAAAAGCGAGTGAGTCAATTTTATTTAGTAGATGTTTAACAATGGTGGTTTTACCACTTCCACTTGGTGCCGAGAATATGATTAATTTATTACTCAAAATATTTTATAAAAGGTTAAGTACTTGTTCTTTTATTTTTTCTAACTCTTCTTTCATGGCAATCACTTCTTTTTGGATGCCCGTGTGATTTGCTTTACTTCCCAACGTGTTAATTTCTCGACCCATTTCTTGTGCCACAAAATTAAGGGACTTCCCTTTTGGATTGTTGGATAGCGACTCTGTAAAATGGTTACAATGTTCACTAAGCCTTATCTTTTCTTCATTGATATCCATCTTTTCAAGGTAGTAGATGAGTTCTTGTTCGAATCGATTTTTATCAAAACTTTCATCGTCTAGTAATTGACTTAATTTTTTATGAAGCCGCTCTCGTGTTGTAGCTGTTCGCTCTGGCTCAAACTCTTCAATTTTGGGTATACCTGCAAGAATAGTTGTTGTGTATCCATGCAAAACATCTTGTAAACTATTCCCTTCTCTTTTTCTAAATTCGTCAAATTCATGAAATGCTTTTTTGCCCACGTCTAGGATTAGGGCATATAAGTCAGGGTCAAGTTGATCCTGGTCTTGATAAATAACATCATGCATGCCCGTAGTAATTTTGAAAATATCATGTTCAGGAGCATCCAATTGTTCACTAAGTGATTTTAGCTTGGTATAGTATTGCTTAGCTAGGGCTTCATTGATTTGAATTTCACTCTCACTAATTTCGTGTTTGACAATATTAACTGATAAAGTAGCACTACCACGTTCAATAAGCTTCCCAAATGTGTTTCTGATTTCAATTTCTTTTGACATTAAAAAACGAGGCATTCTTAAGTTGAGATCAAGATATTTTCCGTTCAGGGCTTTAATCTCTACCTTAATACTGTATTTCTCGGTATGTCTTTCGGCTACACCATAGCCGGTCATGGATCGTATCATTTTACTTAATAGCAAATGTAATTAGTAAATAACTACAAATGATAGAACTCTACAAATTCAAGGGTTAACTATTTTGAATTTCTGCCTCGATTCACCAAAAATAAACCCAATATAATAAGCAATCCATAGCCAATCTTTTCTATGGAAATGGAATCCATTCCCAATGAAACAGCAATGAGTGTGGCTAAAAGTGGTTGTAAATAAATATAGCTGCCCACAGTTGTTGAATTACTATTTTGCAGGGCCCATGCATTGAGCAAGTAGGCTAAAATGGTGATCCCTACAATGACATATATCATAGCAAAAATGGCCTGATTAGGAAGAGTGGTCCACGAGACATTCATGAAATCGGATATCCCAATTGGAAAAACCATCAAGAAACCATACATAAACAGAAATGTAGTAATGGTCATGGCATTATATTTTTTTAAAAGTCGAGTGACATAATAAAGGTAATAAGCATAACTAATAGCATTAAGTACTACCAATAAATCTCCCCAGAATCCATTGTTGTCAAATGAAAAATGGAAGATATCAACTAATAGTGCTGCTCCTGAGAAGGCAATAATTATTCCTAAATAGACCAAGGGTTTAATCGGGGACTTATTACCAATAGCAGAGAAAATAACCACAAAAATTGGGGCCATCAACATGAGCACTGATGCATTGATAGAGGAGGTCATAGACAGTCCCTTGAAAAAAGCGGTCATATTGAATGCTACACCAAAGAATGCAGCAACAAGCAGTTGCCAATAATCTCGTCTTTGTTTGATTCGTTCTTTTGAAAAAAATAAGTAATGAACCAAGAAGAAAATCATCCCTGCACCCACTCTAAGAAGTATGAATGCTGTTGGGCTGATGTATTGTGGCATAGCCCATTTAGCAAAACTAAAATTACCAGCGTAAAATAACGCCACAGCAAATAATGCCAGGTGAACTAGGATTTTTTTGTTAATGTTCAATGGCACAAATTAAACCTAAAAATATAATGGTACTCATCAATCACTTTCCCGTGTTGTAAGTATGTTTTATGTCGATTTGTTCAAAGAACACTTTTTTTCATATCTGAAGATACTTATCCTTGTACTGATGTACGATTTTATTGCTGGCAAAGTAGATCGAATTACACCTACTGAAGTTGTAATTGATTCTAATGGAGTAGGATATCTTCTTCATATTACACTCAATACGTTTGAAAAGATAAAGACAGAAAAAGAGATAAAGATTTATGCTCACCTGATTGTAAGGGAGGATAGTCATACGTTGTACGGTTTTGCAACAACCAATGAGCGGGAGATGTATGTAAAATTGGTAGGTGTAAATGGTGTAGGCCCTAGCACTGCAAGAATGATTTTAAGTAGTTTAAGTGTAGACGATGTGATTAGTGCTATTTCTAATGCTAACATCGCGGTATTAAAAAGCATTAAAGGAATAGGTCCGAAAGCTGCCCAGCGTTTGGTAGTAGAATTACAAGATAAACTTGGGGGTATTGGAACAGATGCTGCTTATCAACTTACTGGAGGTGGACAAGCTATGGAAGAAGCATTGGAAGCATTGATAGCTCTCGGATTTGCAAAACCAGCGGTCAATAAAATATTGATGAGAATATCTAAAGAATCGGGCAATAATTTAACCACAGAAGAGTTAATTAAAAAATCGTTACAATTATTGTAAATTTGCATTCCTTTAAAAAAGAGAACAGCCTATAAGAAAACCCCTACTCCACTCCATAAGTTTGGCATTAAACTTTTGAAAAGTAAATTATTTATAGCAAGTATTCCAAGAGGATTCAAGGCTCTGGTGCTTTTGTGCGTCTTTTTTTTAGTAGGACTCTCAGTCACTGCCCAAACCGACAGTACGTCAAAATCTAGTGATAAAAGAACGAAGACTAATATTGACTTTAAAGACCCTCCCAATATTAAAACATTGTATAAGTATGATGCTAAGACAGGGAATTATCTTGAAATATTAACAGTTGGGGGTAAGCAAGTTGGTTCGCCAAAGGTTTTGACACTGGGTCAATATCTTAGAGCAAAAGAAAAACAAGATAGAGAGGCTTACTATCGTAAAAAAAGTAATGCAGATAACTATGTGAAGGGTGGTGGAATCATCCCAAAAATAGCAATTACCCCAGAGATCTTTGATAAAGTATTTGGTGGGGGAATAATAGATATTAAACCTACAGGTAGTGCAGAAGTAACTTTTGGAGGGAGGTTCAACAAAGTAGAAAACCCTACTTATGCTGTCCGTCAGCAACGAAATGGTCAATTTGATTTTGGGATGAAAATGCAACTCAACGTTACTGGTCAAATTGGTGATCGATTGAAACTGAATTGGAATTACGATACCGAAGCGACCTTTGAATTTGAAAATCAAATGAAACTGAATTGGGGTGGTGGAGAAGATGATATCGTTAAAAATATTGAGTTAGGAAATGTGAGTTTGCCACTTAATGGTAGTCTTATTCAAGGCGGTAGAAATCTATTTGGAATCAAAACTCAATTACAATTTGGGAAGTTGAAAGTAGCTGTAATTGCTACTCAAGACAAAGGTGAAACCAAAGAAACAGAGGTGACAGGTGGTGCTCAGGTAAGTAATTATGATATTCAAGCACATAATTATGATGTGAATAGGCACTATTTTTTATCTCATTATTTCGCAGACAATTATGACAATGCCCTTTCTCGTATTCCTATAATTACGTCTAGTGTTCAGATAAATTACGTTGAGGTATGGGTGACGAATCGAAATAATGCTGTTGGGAATTCACGAAATATTATGGGTTTCATGGATTTGGGAGAGAGTGAGTCTAATGTATATCGTTCATGGGTGCTGGGTAATGGCAACCAGTTCCCAGATAATAGTCATACTAATTTATATTCAGACTTTGTTAGGGGACAAGATTTTTGCAATCCTACCGATTCTCGATTGGAATTGGGGACAGATTACGAATGTTTGAGTAATGCTCGAAAACTGAATGCCAACGAATTTAGTTTTCACCCAACTTTAGGCTACATATCCCTCAATCAGTCATTGAATAACGATGAGGTACTTATGGTTGCCTATGAATACACTGCAAATGGTGCGAATTACCAAGTAGGTGATTTGACCATTGATAATCCCCAAACAACGGGATCAAATAGTCACCTAAATTTAAAATTATTGAAACACTCAACCATCAAGCCCAATTTACCTGCATGGGACTTGATGATGAAAAATATCTATTCATTGAATACGTATAACCTACAGAGGGAGGATTTTACTATGAATGTGGTTTATGCTGACGATCCGTCTGGAGCGGATTTGAATTACCTTCCGGTTGAACCTACTGAAACTGCAATTAAAGAAAAGCAGCTTATTACCGTATTAAACCTAGATAAGATTAATAAACAGCAAGAAGCAAAGCCAGATGGTGTTTTTGATTTAATAGATGGAATCACTATCGATGCTGTAAAAGGTAGGATAATATTTCCAGTCAGAGAACCATTTGGAGATTTTCTTCGAGAAAAATTTAAAGATCAAGTTGAGGCAGACTATTATGTTTTTGATTCCCTTTATCAAACTACCAAATGGAATGCAGAACAAGATTTAAAACACAATAAGTTCTTTCTAAGGGGAACATTTAAAGGTTCTTCATCTGATCAAATCAGATTACAATGCTATAATATTTCAAGAGGATCTGTTCGGGTTACAGCCAATGGGAATGCTTTGAATGAGGGCTCAGATTACACAGTAGACTATCAGATGGGAACGGTTAAGATTATTAATCAAGGAATTTTGAATTCCGGGGCAGCTATTAAAGCTACTTGTGAGAGTAATTCACTCATCAATATTCAGCAAAAATCATTAGTAGGAACACGTTTAGACTATAAGCATTCAGACAAACTTTTATTGGGGGCTACCTTTATGCATATGTCTGAAAGACCTTTGACTAATAAAGTAAATATAGGAGAAGAACCTCTCAGAAACTCTATATGGGGATTTGATGGGTCATACAATACAGATTCACGATTTTTAACTCGTTTGGTAGATAAAATCCCTTTTATTGAGACCAAAGAAAAATCAACCATTAGTATCACTGGAGAGTTTGCTCATCTCATTCCTCACAAAGCAAAAACACAAGGGGATAAAGGAACCTCATACATCGACGATTTTGAAGGAGCTGAAACACCATATGACCTCAAATATGTGAGAAGTTGGTTTATGGCAAGTACCCCACAAGGTCAGCCAGAGCTATTCCCAGAAACCTCAAATCCATTGAATGCCGATAGTAGCTACAACTCCAAAAGAGCTAATTTAGCTTGGTATAATATTGACCCTATTTTTCAGAATACATCCAAGCAAACTCCAGCTAATATTTCCACAACAGAAATGTCTAGTCATTGGGTAAGAACCATTGTCCAAACCGAAATCTTTCCAAACCTTCAGCTACAACAGGGTCAGCCACAGCAGATTCCCACATTAGACTTAAGTTACTATCCAAGAGAGAGAGGGCAGTATAATTTCAATACGGACAATCTATTAGAGAATGGTAAGTTATCAAATCCCGAAGAAAATTGGGGTGGAATTATGAGAAGGATCGAGACCAATGATTTTGAGGCGACTAATATTGACTATATCGAAATTTGGTTAATGGATCCATTTGTTTACTCGAAGTATAATTCAACGAAGCACAGTACGGGTCAACTATACATCAACTTAGGAAGTGTATCAGAAGATATCATTGTAGATAGAAAGCGTTCTGCTGAGAATGGGTTGCCAATTCCAGATGGTAACTATGGTGTAGATACTGGAGAATATGCTCTAACACCTACTGGTCAGATTATCAATAAAGCTTTTGACAATAACCCTTCTGCACGAACATCTCAAGACATTGGTTTGGATGGAATGAATGATGATGAAGAGCGATTATTACTTAAAAATTATTTAGAAGCTATTGAAACAAAATTTGGCAGAACTTCAAAAGCCTATCAAATAGCCGAAGCTGATCCTTCTGGAGATAATTATTTATTTCCAAGAGACCCAATATATGACGGTCAGAGTGCACTAGTATTAGATCGGTATAAAAAATTCAATGGATTAGAAGGAAACTCAACATTGGATAAATTGGATGATGGTTCTCCTAAATCGTCGAATACAATTCCTAATGATGAGGATATCAATCAAGATTATACAGTAAATTTAAATGAGGAGTATTTCCAATATCGAATAGATATTGATCCTGCTCGAATGAAAATTGGGGAGAATTATGTGACTGATTCTGTTAAGGTAAATGCAAATCAGATTGATCCTGGGGAACTTCCAAATGATGTGACTTGGTACCAATTAAAGATACCTATTAGACAATATGAGAAGAAAGTTGGGGGAATCCAAGACTTTAAATCCATTCGTTTTATGCGAATGTATTTGAAAGGTTTCCAAGATAGTGTAGTCCTTAGGTTTGGAAATCTCCAATTAGTTCGAGCAGATTGGAGGAGGTATCTAAATACATTGAAGTTTCCGCCAAGAGTTGGGCCACCTGTTGATCCAAATGATGATTCCGAATTAGTTGTTTCTACGGTTAATATCAATGAAAATAGCGGTCGGAGCCCGATACCCTATAAGGTTCCTCCTGATTTTAGCAGGGAGATTGATCCTACTCAGCAAGGAAATGTTGAGCAGAACGAGCAATCAATATCCATAGCGGTTTGTAATCTAGGTAGAGAAGATGCTCGAGGAGCATACAGAACATTAGATTTTGATATTAGAAACTACAAAACACTCAAGATGTTTGTTCATGCCGAATCAAATATTGCTCAAGATGGTGATGCAATTGCTGTAATGAGAATTGGAACTGATCTTGAGAATAATTTTTATCAGTACGAAATTCCACTAAAAATTACACCAAACGGCAGCTCTGATCCTCAAGTTATTTGGCCTAAGGAAAATGAATTCATTGTTGACTTAGAAGAGTTTTACAAACTAAAATTGAATCGACAACTCAATCAAAAAGATAACCCGAATGGGTACTACTCAGAGTTATTGCCCAATGGTCATAGTATTAGGATTGTTGGTTTGCCTGATTTGAGCAACGTAAGAACAATTTTAATTGGATTAAAAAATTCGGCCACTAGCTCAACCTCAGATTTATGTGCAGAGGCATGGTTCAATGAGTTGCGACTCGTGGATTTTGCAAATAAGGGGGGATATGCTGCAAATGCTCGAATGGTAGCTAAGTTAGCGGATTTTGCTAATGTTACGGTTTCAGGTAATTACCAGTCCATCGGATTTGGGGCAATAGACAAAAAGTTGAACGAAAGAAATTTAAATGAGCAAATTCAATATGATATTTCTTCTAATGTAGAATTAGGAAAGTTCTTCCCAGAGAGTTCAGGAATTACAGTTCCAATGTTTATAGGGTTTAACGAAAACATTATTAATCCTAAATATTATCCTCTTAACCCAGATATTTTACTTCGAACAGCAATAAACAATGCAGAAAGTGCTGCAGAAAAAGAACAAATCAGAACTGCTGCTCAAGATTATACCTCAAGATATAGTCTCAACTTCACGAATATCAAGAAGAATCGTACATCCTCATCTAGTGGTAAATCTCATTTTTATGATATTGAAAATTGGAACTACTCATTTTCCTACCAACGATTATTTAGACGAAGTCAAGTCATCGAGAGAAATGATGCAAGAACCTATAAATCTTCCCTTGGTTACAACTTTAGCAAGAAGACTAAATCTTGGCAGCCGTTTAGAAAAAATTCAAAGCTCAGAAAGTATCCACTTATTCGAGATTTTAACGTTGGCTTAGGCCCAAGCAATGTTAATTTCAGAGCAGATGTCAATCGGCGGTATGCGGAAATGAAAAACAGGGATAATGATAACTTTAAATCCATTGTTCCTATTTTATTTGATAAGACTTTTAGCATCGGAAGAGTATATGGATGGAAATGGAATTTAACGAAGAGTCTTGTAGTAGATTATGCAAGTACAGCAAATTCCTGGGTTGAAGAGCCGTTTGGGGCACTTAACACACAAGAAAAAAGAGATTCATTGTGGGAGAGTTTTTGGTCATTGGGTCAGTTAAATGACTTCAATCAAAAGGTTAATGTAAACTATACGCTACCTCTCCGAAAAATCAAGATTTTAGATTGGACAAAACTTACAACAAAGTATAGTGGAAGTTATGAGTGGAGAAATGCTCCACCAGCATCAAAGTCTTTGGGTAATACGATTCAAAATTCTCGATCTGTTGCTGTTAATGGCAATTTAAACTTTGTTTCGTTGTACAATAAGGTTCCATTCTTAAAGAAAATAAATAGACCTCCGCCACGAATAAAATTGGCTAAAGACCTAGACGAAGATGAGGAGGATAAGGATGAAAAACCAAAAGAAGGAATGAGTTCTACTACTCGCTCGCTATTCAAAATGATTATGATGCTCAAGCAAGCTCAGTTTGGTGCAACATTTACGGATGGTACAACACTTCCCGGATTTACTCCATCTATTGATCTATTTGGTCAAAATTTTGATAAAAATACTCCAGGTCTTCCTTTTATTTTAGGTACTCAAGATGAGACATTTAGGAATACAATTGCCGCTAATGGGTTTCTTACAACTGATACTAATCAAATCGCTCGTTATTTAAATTTAAATTCTGTTGATATTAATGGATCGGCAACGTTAGAACCGATTAAAGGGTTTAGAATAAGTGTGAACTTTAGTAAGCGTCAGAGTTTTAATGTGACAAGTAACTTTAGGTATTCACAATCGCGAGGTGACTTTGACGATGTGTTTTATACAGAAGTGGGGACTTTTACTACCTCATTTGGAACATGGAGTACCATGTTTGATAAGTTAAATGATGATTACTCTTCTGCCGCTTTTGACCAGTTTAAAAATAACCGATATACGATTGCTCAACGACTTCAGGCTAGAGAGTTTACAGGTAATGGTGCATATGCAGATCGATATGAAAATCAGCTGAATGTGGTTGATGATAGTACTGGATTCCCTATTGGGTTTAGCAACAAACATCAAGAAGTACTCACCCATGCTTTTATTGCAGCATATAGCGGTAAAAATGCAAGTACCTCATCATTAAACCCTTTTAAAAATCTACCTATTCCCAATTGGAGAGTTAGTTATAATGGATTGACTCAGTTGGAAATGTTTAAAGAGATTTTTAGTAATATCTCTATCTCTCACGGTTATTCGAGCACATTAAATATTAGTTCATTTCAGCAACCTCCACTTTATGGTGTTGATACCTTGGAGCGAGGGTCGAATCTCGAAACGCAATACCGTTTTAACAGTGGGATATCTATCATAGAACGTTTAACTCCGTTGATTGGAATTGATGTCACTACCAAAGAAGGGTTGACTGCAAAGTTTGAATACAAAATATCACGTAACCTTCAGCTGAACGTAATTTCTGCTCGAATGGTTGAAGTAAGAAATAAAGAAATTGTGATTGGTGCAGGTTATCGAACATCTGGGTTACGATTACCTATTAAAATGAACGGAAGTAGAATTATTTTAAGAAATGATTTAAACGTTCGTTTTGACTTTTCTATACGTGATGGAATAACAATTGTACGAACGTTAGAGGGGAATAATGGAGAGGATAGTTATATCCCAACTGCGGGTATCAGAACAGTGAGTATTAGACCATCTATTGATTATAAAATTAATGATGCATTGAACTTTAGAATGTTCTACAACAGAAACTCCAATAATCCAGTGACTAGTAATTCGTTCCCGTCTGCATTGACTGATTTTGGTGTTTCAATACGGTATACCCTTCAGTAATCGCGTTTTTTAATAGTCATCATTTTTGGAGTCGGTATGATCGGATTATTTTATGACCCTGATTCCCCTTCGTGAGGTAATACAGTATATAGTCTGTAGCTCGTTTCTCGCTAGCATTCTATTTACTTACCATCTCATTCAAACTCAAAGTTTGACTCGATGTCAAATAAAAAGTCTGATTCATTTCATGAACCAGACTTATATTGTCGGGATGAGAGGATTCGAACCTCCGATCTCTGGTCCCCCAGACCAGCACTTTAACCGGACTAAGCTACATCCCGATAACTAGCTTTTTAGCAGGATGCAAATAACTGAAATTAAATAGAATTGAAAAAACTAATCACCCAAAGGTTGCAAATAAATAATTGCATATTTGAAGGACATGATAATTGAACCAAAAGTATTTTCATTTTTTAAGAATTTAGCACAGAATAATAATCGACCATGGTTTCATGAAAATAAAAAATCATATGCTGCTGTAAGACAAAATATCGTTGATTTTTCGAGTGACATAAAATCAAGATTGAGCTTATCCGATAGCATAGAATTGGGTAAATTATTCAGAATTAATAGAGATGTGAGATTTAGTAAAGATAAATCTCCATACAAATCAAATATAAGCGGTTATTTTAAGCGTTTGGGTGAAGAAAGAAGAGGGAGTTATTACTTCAGTTTTCAGCCAGGGAATACTTTTATTGGGGGTGGATTTTATGGTCCTAATAAAGACGACACATTTCGTATACGCAAGGAATTCGAAATGGATAATACCATTGATAGCATTGTTGATTCGCCAGATTTTAGAAAATATTTTGGAGAACTAATTGGAGATGGAGTGGCTACAGCTCCTAGAGGATTTGACAAGAATCATCCCAATATTCATTGGATCAGAAAAAAACAATGGTATGTACTTCGTAAGTTCACTGACAAGCAAGTTTTGGATGTCTCATTTTCAGATGAAGTTCACCAAACATATTTGGCCATTCGGCCTTTCTTTGATTATATGAGTGAAGTGCTCACCACCAATTTGGATGGAGAGTCTATTTTATAACATCACGCTCAGTTTGATCATCCAGTTGATTCCAGCCATCGGATATACATAATTAAAATCTTGCCTTTGACTATTAATATATCCACTAAAGGTGTAACCATTAGGTGCATAATATTGATTGAGAACATTATTGACGTATAAACCGAGTGTAAATTTACGAATTCCAGGGATTTCTTTGGTTTGGTAATTCAATGATAAATCAATGTTCTTGAAAGCGTCTAAACTTCTATCGTCACTTTGTGTATTGTCTAAGTATTGTTTTCCAACGTATTTGGCTTGTGATGTCAGTGTTAAATTAGGATTTACCTTGTAGCTTAATAAAGCGGCAGTAATTAGATTAGGTGAAAATGAAATATCTGTATTTTCATATTCTCGATCTTTAATCCCGTACGGTGCAGACCATTCCCCGACATACTCTGTAAATTTACTAATCTTATTTTCAGAGAAAGTGAAATTACCTCCAGCTTGTAGTTTTTCGAAGAGCGGGTATTGAAATTCAATTTCAACACCTCTACGATAGCTTTTGTCAACATTCGTTCTGACTGCTTCCCCTACATCGTTCACAGCACCAGTAAGCACAAGTTGATTGGTATACTGCATGTCATAAAAGTTGATATTAAACTGTTTTCTGTTTTTCTGGTATTTATATCCTACCTCGATGTTATTTAGCTGTTCGTGTTGAGGCCATGCAGTCGGTTTATTGTCCCTGAAATCATCTCTTACAGGTTCTCGGTTTCCAATGGCATACACGCCATAAAAAGATGAATTGTTATGTAGGTATGTGATTCCAACTTTAGGGTTAAAAAAACCATAGTCAACAGATTGATTTGATAAATCTAGACTGTTATTTAATCCTTCGAATGAATATTGAATGAGTCGATACTGAAGATCTACGTATGGAATGAAATTACGGTAATTGTAACTAAGCTTGGCATAGGCATTCCCATCAGTTTTTGTAGAACTATTATCATAATATCGGGTATTTAAATCCTCATAGTTTGTGTATTGTGTAGCAATTACTTCACCAAAGTGTCCGCCACTGTATGTACTATATCCAATGCCAGCGGTAAGGTCTAGTTTATTTTTTTGGAAGTGAACGCTAGTTAAACCTCCAATGAGCGTGTTGTCTAACCATCTTCTTCTTACAATATCGGCACTAGTAGAAGTATCACCGCTGGGGTGTATGCTATCTATACCGTAGTCTGATACTTCTTCACCTGCTTTGAATTGTTCGAAGTATCCCTTGCCCGTTGTTACATAGGCTGCAGAGTTCCATTTCAAGTACTTGGAGAATGAATGGTCAAAGAAGAATTGGTAATGGTTTTGGTTGTATTGATCGACCTCATTTTCATAGGTGTAAGAATTATACGTTTTACCCGAACTATTTTGAAGGTTAGATATGTCATCTCCAGAGATGTAAAGAGAGGAGATGTATCGATTTAGGTCGGCAATATCTCCTTTAAATTTAGGTTGAGGAATGCCATTCCATGCTTGGTATGTGCGTTCTTCACCCAACATTATGTTGGTTTTAAAAACAGATTTATCCCAATATTTAGCAGCAGTAAGATTGGCTGACCGAAGGTTTGTGTTTGCTCGATCGATGAATCCGTCACTGTTGATAGCACTTCCTCTGAGCTGAAACGCCCAATTGTTTTTATATCGTCCAGTTCCGTATTCAAGTGACACTCGTTGAGAGTTAAAACTACCACTACCTAAAGTCATTCGTGTGAACTCTTTTTTGGATAAGTCTGCTGTTCGGATGTTTACACTTGCTCCAAAAGCGGCAGCTCCGTTCGTACTCGTACCAACACCTCGTTGTATTTGAACACTTTCTGTAGAACTAGCAATATCGGGCATATTTACCCAATACATCCCTTGACTTTCAGCGTCATTAATAGGGATTCCATTCACGGTCACATTCACACGAGTAGGATCAATTCCACGTACACGAATACCTGTATACCCAATTCCATTTCCTGCATCTGAGGAGATGACCGTACTTGGTGTCATGTTAAGCAGAAATGGAAAATCTTTGCTTTGATCAAGTTGGATAATTTCTTCTTTTTTTAGGTTGGTAAATGTAGTGGGGGTGTATTCACTAGCTCTGATACTTGTGATAATTGCGGCATCTAAGTAGTTCATTTCAGGCTCTAGAAAGATGACTTTCCCTGAACGATTGATGGTGAGATCAACAGAGTCACGGTAAATTTTATATCCAATATGACTAATGGTGATCATGTATCGGCCAGGAGTAACATCTGTAATATTTACTGAGCCATTTGGAGTAGCATAGGTGGAGTAGTTATTTTTTTTATCCTTGATCTGAACATACGCAGAACCAATGGATTCAAAGTTTTGTAAGTTTTTGACTTGAGCAGAATAGGTGTTTTGTCCATTGCTATACAATGATGCAAAGACTAACATAGCGATTATTGTGATTTTTTTCATTCCTGTTTTGATTTAACTTTTACAGGAGCTTGAGAGATACAAGTGGCGTGTTTATAATTCCTACGGTAGCATTATCTACATCAGGTCTCATTGGTTTCTAAAAACCAATTTGGGTATCATCTCAGCAATTTGCATTAGCAAAAAGCACCCCTTTTGTTGATGCAAAATTATTATAAAAAATAGATATCAATCAAATAAGATTGTCTCCTCACATTTTATGCCCAGTATTGGTGTAAATAAATGCCCCTTACTACATTCGCATCCAAGGATATTAACTAATGAATGCATCATCCAATTTAGCTACAGTCGAGCAAGCAGAAGAACTTGGTTTATCGGCAGAAGAGTTTAAAAAAATCGAAGAAATTTTAGGAAGAACACCAAATTTCACAGAGATGAGTGTTTACTCGGTCATGTGGAGTGAACATTGTTCTTACAAAAACTCTATTGTTTGGCTTAAAAAATTACCCAAAGAGGGGCCAATGATGTTGGCAGAAGCCGGAGATGAAAATGCGGGGCTAGTGGATATTGGAGATGGTTTGGCTTGTTGTTTTAAAATTGAGAGTCATAATCATCCAAGTGCTTTAGAGCCTTACCAAGGAGCTGCTACTGGGGTTGGGGGTATCAATAGAGATATATTTTCGATGGGAGCTAGACCAATCGCTCAACTGAACTCTTTACGTTTTGGTAATATTAAAACAGATCGGACTAAATGGCTAGTTAAAGGAGTTGTGCATGGCATTAGTGGTTATGGTAACAGCTTTGGTATTCCTACAGTTGGTGGCGAAGTATACTTTGATGATTGTTATGAGACAAATATCTTAGTCAATGCCATGAGTGCTGGAATTATGAAAGTTGGCGGAGAAGTTAGTGCGATTGCAGAAGGGAAAGGTAACCCCGTGTATATTTTTGGTGCTGCTACGGGTAAAGACGGGATTGCTGGAGCTGCCTTTGCTAGTAAGGATATTGGAGAGGATGCGATGGATGATCTGCCAGCTGTTCAGGTAGGAGATCCATTTTGGGAGAAATTAATCCTAGAAGCAACTTTAGAAATTATAGAAACAGGAGCTGTTGTAGGATTACAGGATATGGGAGCTGCTGGGATAACTTGTTCTACTGCAGAGATGAGTGCTAAGTCTGAGACGGGCATGAGAATAGATTTAAGCAAAGTACCCCTTCGTCAACCGAACATGAAAGACTGGGAGATCCTACTTTCCGAAAGTCAGGAAAGGATGTTAGCTGTGGTTCATAAAGGAAGAGAGCATGAAATAGAAAAGGTGCTCGAAAAGTGGGACTTAACCTATAATATCATTGGAGAGGTTACCAATACTGGTAATGTAGAATATTGGATGGATGGGGAGAAAAAAGCAGAAATACCAGCTGAAAGTTTAGCCCTAGGAGGTGGAGCTCCAGTCTATCACAGGGAGTGGGAAGAGCCATCTTATTTTCAAAAAAATAAGGCCTTCAATATGAATAATGTTAAGCAGCCAGATAATTTGCTTGAAGTTGGTAAATTTATTTCAACATTGCCAAACATTGCTTCCAAAAAATGGGTGTATGAACAATATGACTCCATGGTGGGAACGATCAATCAAAGCTCAAATGGCTCAAGTGATGCATCTGTTGTAAAAATAAGAGATACGGATAGAAGTCTGGCATTAACTACCGATTGTAATTCACGTTATGTGTGGGCAGACCCAGAAAAGGGAACTGCTATTGCAGTGAGTGAAGCAGCTCGAAACATAGTATGTAGTGGAGGTAAACCAAGTGCAGTAACCAATTGTCTAAATTTCGGTAATCCTCACGATAAAGGAGTTTACTGGCAATTTAAAAATGCTATTATGGGTATGAAAGCTGCTTGTGAGAAGTTTAAGACTCCTGTAACAGGTGGAAACGTAAGTTTCTATAATCAGGATAGTAAAGGGAATGCTGTTTTCCCAACACCCACAATTGGAATGATTGGTATTATTGACGAAGAAAAACATATTACGACGCTTGGTTTTAAAAATGAGGGAGATGTTGTCCTCATGTTAGGAGAGAGTAAGGATGATATAGGCTCTTCTCAATACCTTGTTAAATATCATCAAATAGAGAATTCTCCATGTCCTCATTTTGATTTAGATGCTGAGGATGCACTTCAAAATAATCTTTTAGATTTAATTAAAAAAGGAGTTGTAAAATCTGCACATGATTGTTCTGAAGGAGGGCTATTTGTTGCATTGTTGGAGAGTGGGATGTCAGGTAATCTTGGGTTTTCTGTTGTTAAAAATAATCCAGACTTAAGAGACGATTCATTTTGGTACGGAGAGTCTCAAAGTAGGGTTGTTATAACGGTGAATAAAGATGAAGTAGAACGAGTAAAATCTCTTATCACAATTCCTCATATTGTACTTGGTGAGGTTACCTCTGGAGATGTTCTTGTAGATCAGGCTAGTTGGGGTTCAATAACCGATTGGAAAGCGGAATACGATACAGCACTAGGCAAGGCATTAGCCTAGTGAATAAAACTTCCAGAATGCATAGTTCTTAGAGATAAACTGGAATAATTCTTTTTTTACATAATGATGAGCTAATCAATTGTAGGCCTTCATTATTGCGTTAAATTTGCACCTCAATAATTTGAGATGTCAGCAAAGATTATATATACCAAAACCGATGAGGCTCCAATGTTAGCCACTTTTTCATTTTTACCTATTGTTCAAGCATACACATCGGCAGCTGGAATAGAAGTAGAAACAAGAGATATTTCACTAGCAGGTCGTGTGTTGAGCCAGTTCCCAGAGGCCTTAGCACCAGAACAACGTGTTGGAGATCATTTGAAAGAGTTGGGAGAATTAGCTAAAACACCGCATGCTAACATCATAAAACTGCCTAATATTTCGGCATCTGTACCTCAATTAAAAGAAACCATTGAGGAATTACAAAACAAGGGATACCCTGTTCCTGATTATGTAGATCAACCGATAAATACTCAAGAGGAGGATATTGCAGCTAAGTATAATAAGGTAAAGGGTAGTGCTGTAAATCCTGTGCTTAGAGAGGGAAACTCTGATCGAAGAGCTCCCAGAGCAGTAAAAAATTATGCTAAGAAAAATCCTCACCGAATGGGTAAGTGGAGTTCTGATAGTAAGACCTATGTTGCTACCATGCTGGAGGGAGATTTTAGAAGTAATGAAAAATCGATAACTCTTTCAAAAAACACATCATATACGATTAATCACATTGATAATGAGGGAAATAAAACCCTACTTAAGTCTGAAGCACCTCTTCTTGAAGGAGAGATTATTGATGCAACGTTTATGAGTAAAAAAATGCTTCTATCATTTTTAGAAAAATCAATACAAGAAGCTAAAGATAAAAACATTTTGTTTTCACTTCACATGAAAGCAACCATGATGAAGGTATCTGATCCGATTATTTTTGGTCATGCTGTATCTGTCTATTTCAAGGACTTATTAGAAAAGTATGAAGAAACGTTTTCTAATTTAGGGATTAACTTAAATAACGGTTTTGGTAATTTATTGACGAGTATTCAAACGCTACCTAAAGACAAACAAGAGGCGATTGAAGCAGACATTCAAGCAGCAATTTCAAACGGTCCAGATATGGCTATGGTAAATAGCGATAAAGGAATTACTAACTTACACGTCCCCAGTGATGTAATTATTGATGCAAGTATGCCAGCAATGATTCGTACAAGCGGTCAGATGTGGAATGCAGAGGGTAAGCTTCAAGATGCAATTGCAGTAATTCCAGATAGCAGTTACGCTCCACTATATAGTGCCACAATCGATTTTTGTAAGAAAAATGGTGCATTTGATCCTACCTCGATGGGGACTGTCCCCAACGTTGGACTTATGGCACAAAAAGCGGAGGAGTATGGTAGTCACGATAAGACATTTGAAATAGAAAAAGACGGAGAAATTCAAGTTGTCGATGAAAGTGGAACTATTCTATTGTCTCATGAAGTAGAAGAAGGAGACATTTGGAGAATGTGTCAAGTGAAAGATGCCCCGATACGCGATTGGGTGAAACTAGCCATTAATCGTGCAAGAGCAACAAACTGGCCAGCCATATTTTGGTTAAATAAAGATCGATCGCATGACTCAGAATTGATTAAAAAGGTTAATCTATACCTCAAAGACCATGAGACTTCAGGTCTAGATATCCAAATTATGAGTCCTTATGAAGCAACATTATACACCTTAGATCGTGTTAAAAAAGGAGAAGATACCATATCGGTGACGGGTAATGTTTTGAGAGATTATTTGACGGACTTATTCCCTATTCTTGAATTAGGAACAAGTGCTAAAATGTTGAGTATTGTTCCTTTGATGAATGGTGGGGGATTATTTGAAACTGGTGCAGGAGGAAGTGCTCCCAAGCATGTAGAGCAGTTTGTCGAAGATAATTATTTGAGATGGGACTCGCTGGGTGAATTCTTGGCACTAACTGCCTCATTAGAACATTTGAGTAGCGTTTTTGATAATCCAAAAGCGAAAGTTTTAGCCGATGCACTTGACCAAGCGGTTGAGAAATTTTTGGAAAATGATAAATCACCTGCACGTAAAATAGGTTCAATAGATAACAGGGGATCTCATTTTTACCTTGCAATGTATTGGGCTGAGGCATTAGCGAATCAGAATGAAGATTCGGATCTACGTTCAAAATTTGGAACAATTGCAGAGCTCTTCGGGAGTAATGAGCAACGAATTAATGATGAGTTAGTCGAAGTTCAAGGGAAACCAGTTGATATCAATGGATATTATTTCCCAGAAGAAACAAAAACGAGTAAGGCAATGCGTCCAAGTGAAACGCTGAATGAAATTTTGAGAAAGATTTAAAATCCTTCTCTAAATTTTTTAAGAAGATTAACTGTGAAGTGCACGATTTTCAGTAGCTGCTAGTGCTGCTTCTTTAGTTACTTCGCTTGTTGTTGGGTGTGCATGACATATTCGAGCAATATCCTCAGCACTTGCTCTAAACTCCATTGCTACAGCAATTTCTGAAATCATATCAGCGACTCGTGGTCCAATCATGTGAGCTCCTAAAACTTCGTCAGTTTCTGAATCTGCAAGAATTTTTACAAATCCATCGATATCCATACCTGCAACGGCTCTACCATTTGCTCTAAACGGGAATTGACCTACTTTGTATTTTTTACCATCTGCTTTTAATTGCTCTTCTGTTTGACCAATTCCAGCAACTTCAGGCCATGTGTATACCACACCAGGTATAAGGTTATAGTTTACATGAGGTTTTTGACCAGCTATGATTTCAGCTACCATAACACCTTCTTCTTCAGCTTTATGGGCGAGCATTGCTCCTTTAACAACATCTCCAATTGCAAAGATGTGAGATTGATTGGTTTGCAAATGATCATTGGTCTCAATTCTACCACGGTCGTCTATTTTTACGCCTGCTTTTTCTGCAGATAAACCATCTGTATATGGTCGTCTTCCAACTGAAAGAAGGCAATAATCTCCTTCTAAAACAACCTCTCCTTTTTTGCCCTCTGCTTTTACAGTGACTTTCTTTCCTTTCGCAGTTACATTAGTAACCTTATGATTAAGGTGAACTTTTATGCCTTGTTTTTTGGAAATTCTTGCCATTTCCTTTCCAAGCCCACGATCCATAGTAGCAATTAAACTATCGGCATATTCAACAACAGAAACTTCAGCACCAAGTCTGTGATACACAGATCCTAACTCAAGCCCGATTACACCACCTCCAATAACAATTAAGTGTTTTGGAATCTCCTTAAGTTCTAACGCTTCTGTAGAGGTAATGATTCGTTTTTTGTCTATATCAACTCCAGGCAATGAACTGGGTTTACTTCCTGTAGCGATAACAATATTTTTAGCTGAAATTTTCTCTTTCTTTTTCCCATCTATTTGAAGTGTATTGGCATCAATAAACGAGCCTGTACCCGTAAAAACATCAATTTTATTTTTCTTCATGAGAAAATCAACCCCCTTTGTCATTTGGTCTACAACGCCCTGTTTGCGAGCTACCATTTGTTTGAAATCAATTTTTGGGGTTCCTACTTGAATACCGTGGTCAGCAAACTTATGTACCGCATCGTGGTATTGATGAGAGCTATCAAGCATAGCCTTACTGGGAATACATCCTACATTTAGACAAGTACCACCAAGGGTATTATACTTTTCAATAATAGCAGTTTTCATGCCCAATTGAGCACATCGAATGGCACAAACATATCCGCCAGGGCCAGATCCGATGATTGCAACGTCGTAGTTATTCATTTTTATTCTTAAAAAATTTCTTCTTGTTTATTAATTCTAATACCAGCTGAAATGATGTTGGATAAATTCTCCAAACGCATGTTTTGCTCTAAGGTAATATGGTATGTCCCAGATTGGTCAAATATTTTTCGATGCAGAATAGGTTCTTGGAAGGTTATGGTAGATCCAAATCCAGACCCTAGCCATTTGCCTGATTTTTCAGCTAACGGGATAGATATAGGGAATACTTGACTCGTGCTATCGGGTTTTAATAGTGTGATTTTAAGTTGAATATTCGCAAAAGAATAGTCGGTATTAATCCTTAAATTGGTAAGTAGCTGATGATAATGATCTGGGTGATTTATCTCAAAGCTATCCGTAAGTATTTCATCATAAGACCATCCGTCTTTACCGAGGTCCATGTACGAATTAACTAGGGTGTCTTTAGTGCAGCCAAGGATTAAAATTAGGGTAAAAAGGAATATGGATAGTTGGACTTTCAAATGTGATACAAAGGTAAAAAAAAAGCCCAATTCGATGTTTAATTGGGCTTTATAATAATTGATGTTCTATTGGTTACAACTTCATCCTTAAATCTTTGGGTAGTGCATCTTTGTACGCTTACCCAAAACATTCGCAATAACTCTAAAATTGATTTAAAACAAATTACCTATTTTTATTCGTAATAGCACTTAATAGGTAAGGTTATTGCGAATGCTATATGGTAGTTTCGTTTACAATAACGTTAGGCACATGAAAAACAAAAATAATATGAAGAAAAAAATTGCACTTATTGCATTAACTATAGTGATTGGTAATTTCGTTTATGGTCAGAAAGCAGAAAATTTTGATTATAAGCAAGGAAAGAGTTTTAGTTTGCAGATGGATGCTTTTGATTTTATGGCAAAAGGATTTAGTTTATGGGGCAACTATACATTTAATTATAATCGAATTTTTCTCGATGGTGATATAAATCAACTCCCTGATTTTTTAAATTCACTTAGTGATGACTTTACAGAGAAAATAAAATATTTTATTCAGGCTGGATATTACAGATTTATTAAAAAGCCAAATGAACTATTTATTGGCGTGGAATTGATTTATCAACAAATGAAAATTTCCAATAAGTCAACGTCCTAAGTCATGGAAAATGGAGTCCTAAGAATAGCAAAAGTATTAGGGTTTGAGTGGATTCCGTTCAAGTCATATGATAAGTTTTCTATAACCCCTTGGGTTAGTGAAAGGTTGCCATTATACTCTAAAGAAGTGTACTTTCCTCTTGCAGCAAAGAATTACAAAACAGCAGATTTTAATTTTGTAATGGGATGTAACATAGGTATAAGACTCGGGAAAAACTAGAAACGTGTGTTAATACTGTATATGAAATCATAGCCACCTAACGTTGTATACCATTTAAGAGCAACATTAATGGAAATCAAGCAACATAGAATCATAATTATCTTGAACGGATTGCATAATGTAAGACTTATCTGAGTTTAAGCCTTCAATATCATATATTTCATTAAATTCTCGCATATTGGAATTTCCCCACAGACTGAATTCAATGATTATAGGGGCTAAACGAATCCCTTTTTCCGTTAACAAATAAATATTTTCTTTTTTATTATCGGGCACTTTCGTTTTGAAAATCAGTTTATACGATTCCAACAATTTTAATCGTGCCGATAAAATGCTCGGAGCGATCCTTTCATCTGAATCAGAAATTTCTTTGAAAGTCTTTTTATGCTTAAGGAGCATATCTCTAATGATTAACAAAGACCATTTGTCACCTACAACATCAAGTGTTGAAGAGATTGGACAGCCAGAGCGAAATTCTTTTTTCATTTTCATCAAATTATTACTATCTATTCGATAGTAATTGCTACTTTTGCTATCGAATTGAAAGCAAAAATACAAAAGTTAAATAAGAATTATGTTAGCAGGACATTTTACAACCGCATTAATAGCGAAACAAAAGTTTCCAATAGGGACTTTACTATATTTTCTAATTATATCACAGTTGCAAGATTTTTTATGGTTTACGTTTCACTATTTAGGTCTTGAACCAACCAATCCAACTGATGCCTTTGATGCCACTTTAAATAATATGTTGGTAGATATGTTATACAGTCACGATTTGTTACCGCAATTGTTTTGGTTAGCAGTTGTTTTCTTAGCAGGGAAGTTCCTATTTAAAAGCAACCAAATAGGTTTAGTAAGCTTGGCTTTAGTATCAATCCACTTTATTTTAGATTTCTTTTCAGGTCATATGCACCACGTTTTTGGAGCAGATTCAATGGAAGCAGGTCTTGGATTGTATGCATCAAATCCTTATTTAGCTATTTTAATAGAAGCCCTATTTAGTATTGTCACATTATGGTATTTCTTTAAAGAAGAAGCAAAAAATGGGATTATTAGATCTACAAAAAATAGAATTGCAATCATTTCTGTTTTTGCTTATGGAATCGTTTTTATGCTAATAATTGCTACAGAATCTTTTAGACAGTTATTCGGTATTCCAGAATTTGACTTAGGGTTTAACACCAATATTCCTACTCTCATTTTCACATACGGTGCAATGCTTTATTGCTTAAATTATTTTGTACCGAAGTTTGAGATGAAAAAAGAATAAAAAAGGGCATACAACAAGGTATGAAAGTAATAGCGGTTTGGGTGCATATTCAAACTGCTTTTGCATTTAGCTAAGTATATTGCATTCTGAAAAATAGTCGATATATAATCAGCTATTACTCTTACCCAAACCACTACAACTTCTTCCTCAAATCTTTGGGTAGTGCATCTTTATGTACCATAAAGCTGATGGTCTTTAAAGCCACATAAGGCATCGATGCATAGAAGCATCCATCGCAATCATTGTGATCTGTTCCCCAACTATTTTTTACAATAAAGTATTCACTTCCATTTTGATCGGTGACCATGCCGGTGAAGTGCATCCCATGATCATCCGTTGTAAGGTAATTGTCAAATGCCTCCTGCCTCATACTTTGTGTAATGGTTTTTTCAGGTCCGGGGTTATCAAATTGAGTGCCTTCTTTTTTTGCACCTGCATTGTTGAAATATTTGTTGTCTTTGCCAGAAGACTTCAATTTACTTTCATCCTCAGGGACAATGGCCAGGCCATCTCTAAAACTAAATCCTTTCTCACTTACATCTGCTGCCCATCCAATAGAGTAGCCATTCATGACTGCATCCTTTTGAATTTGCATCATCTCATCGAGTGGCACATTAAATGCCCTTGCCCAAATCCAATTGTCTGGCACTTCAATGACAAAATGCTCATAAAACGGGTGGTGAGTGAATGAAGTGATCACCACATAGTCATCCATATTCAAATCTAAGCTAGTTGCAAAACTGGTAGTGGTATACTCTTTACCTTGATAGGAAAATGATTCAGGTACAGGACCAAGATAGGCATCCAATACAGCATTGAATGCAGCTTTCCAGCTGGTGGTTAATTGTCCTTGTTTGTTTTTGATGACGGCGTCCAAAATATTTTTTAGAACAGCTTCCATCTCACTGTGGTTGTGATTTTCTAAACCATAATTTAATCCTTTGTATGCTTCTTGTGGCATGATGCCATATTTTTTTATGACGTGTGGAATATCATGAAAGGCTCCACCTTGACTGAAATTAGCTGTTCCGTGCATTCGAACATAATTTTCAGCTTTGTCCTCGTATGCTTTTCTTACCACATACATTTCGCTCAATTTATGGGTTCCTTTACCCATTCTTATAAGTTCACTTTCGATGAAACTTAATGCACTAAAACTCCAGCATGTACCAGTTCTGTTTTGGTTTTGAACTTCATTGGCTTCAATGTCTTTTTTGATGGTAAAGAGATAGTTGCCTCCCTTTTTATTTCGAAGGGTATCTTGAGCTTGTAATTGGAACTGAAATAAGAAAAGACTGCTCAAGAGAAGAGCAGATACTAAGATTAATTTATTCATGAGGGCCGAAAATTAAGAATTAATACCAAAATATGATACAGAAAATAAAATATTATAACTCTCATACCTTTAAGTTTGTTGTATTCGTATGAGAAAAGTACTTGTGATTTTTAGCTTGTTTTGTTTAGGGCATTTAATGGCCCAAGATATGGAAGCGATTATCAAAGGAGAACGTGAAGCATTTCATGCCAAAAAGAATATCAAATTCAAGCGAAGTGGGCAACAGTACGACCTTATCTACCAGCAATTGAATTTAATTATCGACCCAGGTGTTCGATATATTAGTGGGAGTGTGTATTCGGAGTTGATCGCACAAGAATCAAATTTTACGCAATTTTCGTTTGACTTGGATAGTCGAATGACGGTTGATTCTGTTCATTTTAAGGGGAGTTCCACAACCTTTGTTCATAACAATGATGAGGTCACTCTAGTTATCCCACCACAAGATGAAAATAATGTGGTAGATGTAGAGATATTTTACCAAGGAGATCCGTCTGTGAATGAGCAAAATGGCTTCAGTTTTGATTACCAGCAGAGTGGTCCCATCTCGTGGACCTTATCCGAACCCTATGGTGCCTATGGGTGGTGGCCATGTAAGCAACAACTATTTGATAAAATTGACTCATTAGATATGAATATCACTATTCCAAAAAATAATAAAGCAGCGGGAATGGGGAATTTGGTACAAGTGGATACGCTTTATCCAGACAGTAGTTTGGTTTTTCACTGGGAGCATCGCTATCCGATAGCTACCTATCTAGTGGCTGTGGCGGTTACCGACTATTATGAAGAGAGCCATTTTATCCAACTGAGTGATGGGGATAGTATTTTTCATTTAGATTATATATACCCCTCCTACAAACCACAAGCAGATACTTTGCGTCAAGCCATTGATGGGATGATGCGAGGTTTTGATAGTTTGTTTGGAGATTATCCCTTTCGTGACGAAAAATATGGTCATGCCATGTTTGGTAGAGGAGGAGGTATGGAGCATCAAACGATGAGTTTCATGTCTCGATTGGATTTTGATTTGATGGCACATGAATTAGCACATCAGTGGTTCGGTAATAAAATTACATGCGGCTCTTGGCAAGATTTATGGTTGAACGAGGGCTGGGCAACTTATTCCAATGCGATAGCTAGGGAGTTAATCAAAAGCAAAGAAGATTATCATGAATTTTTAATCAAGTGCATCAGTCGAGCTACACGTAATAACGGGGGGGCAGTATACGCCTATGATACAACTAATGTGAAGGAGTTGTTTAATGGCGATATGCGATATCGAAAGGGAGCGATGGTTTTGCATCAGTTGAGATGGGAAATAGGAGATTCCGCCTTTTTTGAAGCTACTCGAAACTACCTTAAAAATACAGAAGTGTGTTATGGCTTTGCTTACACTGCAGACTTTTTAGATGAGATGGAAGCTACAAGTAATATGGATCTTTCACCTTTTTTTGATCGTTATGTATACAAAGAAGGGTTTCCTATTTTATCGGTGGTATGGAATAGAATAAATGCTAAAACTATTAACATAAACTTATCGCAAATCACTTCGCATCCATCCGTAGAATTTTTTCCTTTGCAAATCCAATTTCAGGCAAAATGGGAGGGTGGTGATAGCATTTTTACAATTGACCACAGTCAGGCTATTGAAAATATAATCTTGAATCTCGGACATAAGGTGGAAGAGTTAATCATTGATCCGAATTACTGGAATTTGGCCAGATACACCTTGTTTGAAGGGGATCACTCAGACATGTCGGCAGTATCGATTTATCCTAATCCAGCAGAACAGAAAGTAAAAGTATTCGTATTGGATAAGAAGGTAGATGCTTTAGAAATAATGGACTGTTTGGGTAGACTAGTTTCGGAATATGAAATCCTAGAGCTAAAAAATAGTACGATAGATTTAGATGTAAGTCATTTGAAGCCAGGACCCTACTTTATTAAAATTAGTGCTGAAGGTAATCAATCGACCACAAAAATGATAAAGCAATAATTTTTTAGGAGTTGATGGCATTAAGCAATTCCTCGCTTAGTGGTTTGACATTTGAGCCGAAGTGATTAATTAATTTTCCGTTTTCATCAATTAAGAATTTATTAAAATTCCAACTTACAGAAAAGTCATCTAATCCGTTGAAATTCTTGTTGGTCAACCACTGGTATATTGGATGTTGGTCATCGCCTCTAACTCGGATTTTATCTGTCAATGGAAAGGTAACGTTATAGTTTTTTTGGCAGAATTGGGCAATCTCCGAATTAGTGCCAGGCTCTTGTCCCATAAACTGATTACATGGCACCCCGATCACTTGAACATCATTGCTATGTAGTTCGTGAAGTTTTTGTAGATCAGAATACTGAGAGGTGAAGCCACATTTGGATGCAACATTTACCAAAAGTATTTTTTTACCTCGATAATCACGCATATTAATGGATTTGTTGTTATCCAAGCCAGCAATGCTAAAGTCATAAAAATTTTGAGTAGGATTACTATTTAAGGTCATTTCTTGGGGAGGTTTAGTTGCTCTGGAATGATTACAAGCAGTCAATATCAATAAAAAATTGATTAAATAAACGATGTTCATATAACTTAGAACAATTTAAAGCTCATCATGGTTTTTGGCGAATGTAAAAAGTTGAATGAGTGGTTTAATCAAAAAACAATCTGTTTCAATCCGTGTTTTGATTTACAACTAACAATTACCAATGACACGCTTAAGCAGATATCTTTTTATGACACTTTCCAGTGTTTTTTTATTTGGAAACTCTAACGCTCAAGTTTCATGTAATGCTGACCATAGAGTGCTACTTACAAATCGCTTGTTTACTCCATCTAATCTTACAATTTTACCAGGCGAGACAGTTGCATTTATTAATGTTGAAGGAACACACAATGTGAATGGTATTAAAAATACAAAAACGGGGGAGTCATTCAATAACCCAGTTGATTTTTCGTTGCCTGAATCTGTTGGTACAACTGAAGGGGTTTGTATGGGGGTCATAAAATTTGATGTCCCAGGAGTGTATAATTATGACTGTAGTATTGGCTTTAATGCTGATTTGGGGATGGTTGGATCAATCAACGTGGATGCATTTACCATTAAAGACTTAATGATGGGTGTCAAATCAACAGGTGAACCTTATCTCGAAGAAACATTTCAATCTACTTACGCAATGACCTATTATCTTGGGAGAGAATTAGATAGTACAGTTGATTATACCGTGTTTGTACCGAATCAAAATGCAGTAGATGCCATCAAGGAGTATATGCAGTTAGGGCAATTTGATATGTTAAGCTTTTACGATCTAAAACCTGCTTTGGAGTATCATATAGTTGAAGGAGTATACATGGCTAAGGACTTAAGCGATGGTCAAAGTTTACCAACAATGTATGGTCAAAATGTGAGTATTACCGAAGAAGACGGAGTATTACGAGTTGATGGTGCAGCTATAATTTCTACCGATTACAAGGCAAGTAATGGGGTTGTGCACATAATTGATCAAACCTTGGCACCAAGAGGTTTACCCAAGGCGTCTGTTTGGGATATTGTTGAGCAAAGTCCAGACCACAACTTTTTTGAAGAAGCCATTGTTAATGTGGGTTTAAGAAACACATTAAGACAACAAGCAGAATTGGATCCTAATGGAGGAAAACCAGGTCCATTTACATTATTTGCCCCAACTGACGATGCAGTTAATGCGTTGGCTCAATCACTAGATTTGACGATTGTTGAATTTATGAATTCAAGTTTTGTCGATGACTTGGCCAATCAACATATTATCGCAGGTAGAGGTGAAAAAGAAAAATTTTATGATGGTTTAGTAGTGACCAATTTTGCTAGAGAAGATTTAACTATAGGTGTTACTCCAACAAATACATTTACGATTAATGGAATAGATATTATTGTTACTGATTTGCTAGCCTATAATGGAGTAGTCCACATTATCGATGCTGCCATACCTATTGATGTTCCTTATAAAAGTGGTACTTGTGGTACTTGGAAGCTTGAGATGTCTGACAAAAATGGAGATGGATGGAATGAGACGAATGTCTACATTCAAATAGATGGAGAGCTTTTTAGCACTCAAACACTCCCTTTTGGGTCTTCATCTGTATTTGAATTTGGTGTTGATTCCGGGTCAGTGGTCGATATATATTCATTATCACCAAACGCAAACACGTCAGGTGAGTCATACAAGATATTCGATGAGAATAATCAGGAAATTGCAGCCTCTGGTCAGAATGGTAGAGCCGTTAATTCGCTTGGTTTATTAGCTTGTGCAGAACCGTCAGATTGTGGGATGATTGAGGTGAAACTGCTAGATGGAATAGGAGAAGGATGGTTGCAAGGCTACTTGGAAGTATACAGAAATAAATCACTGTATATCACTATTCAGTTTTTTCAAGGAATGGAACAATCAACTTTTATCCCAGCTAATTATGGGGATGTATTTGATTTTGTAGCAATAGAAGGTACGTTTGAGCCTAGGTTTAATTCATATGTCGTTTATGATGCTGATGGCAACACTTTAGTAGATCAAAGAAGTGATGCAAAATTTCCTGATAATGTTTATGATATAATTGCTTGTGAGGAAGATCCAGATGATGATACCAACGATGATAATGACACTACTGTAGTGGACACCTATACGACCACGACACTATTCCCTAATCCAGTTTCAGATAAGTTATATATTACAACAGATATGGATATTCAGCAAATAGAAATTATTAACTCTTTGGGCCAGAAGATTTATGATGAACCATTTAAGCCTGAACCCTTAGACCTATCATTGATAGAAATTGGGGCATATATCATTAAGTTAGTTAGTGCTGAAGGTCCAAATTTTTATAAAATTTCAGTCATACGTTAAGATAACCTCCTTGGTTAGGCAATTTACATTTCGAAGTTTTCATCAATTCTTCCAATGTTATACCCTTGTTTGATAACGTATTGACTTTCTTTACTTTTTTTATTCAAAAGTGGGTTGGTATGATTAAAATGGATGAAGATAATTTTATTCTTCTCAGATGGACTAAGATTTTTAAATTTCTGAAGGCTTTCTATGACAAATGGATGAGGGATATGACTAATATCTCTATTGTTGATTTCTTTGCCACTATAAAAAGTAGCGTCTAAAAAGGCATAATCTACTTGCTTAATTTCTTCAATAATATTTCTATCCCATTTCTCCCACTTATCAATATCTGGGATAAAAAGAGCACTTTTTTTAGGGCCTTTAATTCGATAGCCAACGGTTTCTGAATATTCATCTCGGTGTGGAACCAAAATGGGGGTGACACTTATGGAGTCGGATAGCGATATAGATTCATTGGGTCTCATTTGTTGGAGTGTTATGTTTTTTCGTTTAACGAGTTGATCCCATGGCCCATTATTCGATAGAAAATCCTTCATACGAGGCATTACATAAACGGGTGTATTTTTTCCGTCAGTAGCTTCTTTTCCAAGATACATTAGCCCAGTGTAATGTCCAATGTGAGCATGTGTCAGAAAAATACCATCTGTAAATTCAGAGGTATTAACTTCTTCTAATTGTGTTATGGTTTTCATTTGCGAACTGATGTCAGGAGTTGCATCAAAAAGGTAGGTTTTTTGATTTTCACCATCAATTAATCCCAATGAAACCACTTTTCTGTTTTCGTCATGGTTTTCAAAAAGTTTTTTACAACACTTTGTTTTACAACCGATTTGAGGGGATCCTGCATCTTGAACATTGCCAAGAATGACTAGGGAAGTAGTTTGTTTTTCTAGTGATTTTTGCTGGCTTTGTTTGGTAGAATTTTTTTCACAAGAGAAAAAGAAGACACTTATTATGGCGAGGTATTTAATCATTTTATGAGTAAATTTAACTAGGCGAGAATATATTTGATATCGAATGTACAAAATCATAAGGGATTAATTTTCCCAGATAAGCATAGATAAATAGATGATTTTCTTAATTTAGCATCTTGAAATTATCAAAACAATCATTAATAACGTTTTTACTAGTTTTATACTCATTCACTGGTTATGGTCAGGTTATAGACCATTGGGAGACAGTTATATACAACACCGATCAATGGAGCTATTTTGTTGGAAATAGCGAGCCTAATGTGAATTGGATGAATCCAAGTTTCAATACGTCAAGTTGGTCAAAAGGATCAGGTGGAATTGGTTACGAAGACGAGGATGATAATACCATTATACCTCGAACGAGATCGCTATATATTCGAACCAATTTTACTCTTGTAGATGCTTCTGTGATTAAATATATTATTCTTAATGCAGATTATGATGATGCATTTGTAGCATACCTTAACGGCACTGAAATAGTTCGTAATAATATTGGTAATGTTGGAGTTAGGCCTAGTTATAATACCTACGCTGACACCTATCATGAAGCTAATTTATATCAAGGTGGTTTACCAGAAGATTATATATTCAACGAAGCGGAATTTAAATCACTTATCAGCAGTGGTACAAATACACTGGCTATTCAAATACATAATAATTCACCATCATCCTCCGATTTGAGCAGTAACTTTTTTCTATCTTTAGGAATTAGTGATCAAAGCAAAAATTATCGTGAAAATCCAAGTTGGTTTCAATCTCCTATTGGACCTCAAGTTTCATTGTTAGATGTGAAGCTACCCATTGTAGTTATCACAACAGAAAATAATATAGAAATTCAGAATGAACCAAAGGTAACAGCACAGATGGGAATTATCAATAATGCTCCTGGTGTAGGAAATAGTATCACAGATGCTTTCAATGAGTATAACGGGGTCATTGGAATCGAAATACGTGGTGCTTCCTCTCAAAATTTTCCCAAGAAAAACTATAGTTTGGAAACACGAAATGCAGATGGTAGCAATAGCAATGTCTCTATTTTTGGGATGCCATCTGAAAATGATTGGGTATTACATGGACCATTTAGCGATAAGTCTTTATTGCGAAATGTATTGGCTTACCACATGGGAGAATCCACCAATAGATATACGCCTCGCACTCAATTGTGTGAACTACTTGTCAATGGAGATTACCGTGGGGTATATATGTTTACAGAGAAGTTGAAAAGGGATAAGAATCGGGTTGATATTGCCAAATTAAAATCAAATGATATTTCAGGAGAAGAGCTTACTGGAGGATATCTTTTCCAAATTGACCGAGACGATGTAAGTACCGAATTAGATGGGTGGCAGACCAATTCATCCCCTAAAAAATTTGTAGCCTTTCATGACCCTTCTTATGAGGAACTTGTCGATGTTCAACGACAATATCTTGAAGATTATTTCACGAGTTTTGAAGAGACTATGAGTGGGAGTCAATACATGACAAATTATGTTAATTACATTGATGAAAATTCTTGGGTAGATTACTTCTTGGTGACGGAAGTTGCAAAACATATTGACGCATTTAAGTTGAGTTTTTACATGCACAAGAAAAAATCTTCTAATGGAGGTAAGATTCATTTCGGACCGCTTTGGGATTTCAATTTGGGCTTTGGTAATTTTGATTTTGCGTGTTCACCAACCCCTCAAGGATGGTCTTATGAGTTTCAAGGAACTTGTGACTACTCTCAACCATTTTGGGTGAAGAGGCTTACGAATATCCCAGATGTATCGAACCGTATTAATTGCCGATGGAATCAGCTAAGGAAGGGTCCACTTCATACCGATAGTTTGATGCAATTAATCGATGATAGAATAGCAAATATGGGGGATGCTCCTAGTCGCAATTTTGATCGATGGAATGTATTGAATAACTATGTTTGGCCTAATTTTTATGTTGGTGAAACCTATCAAGATGAAATAACATATCTCAAGTTATGGTTAAAGGACAGGTTGGATTGGATGGACGAAAACATGATTGGCGAATGTACCATTTCGAATGTTGAAGTGCCGTTGACCGTATATTCTCCAATTGGGTTATTTCCTAATCCTGCAAGAGAATATTTATATGTAGAGATTGATTATGCGAACTTTTCAAACATGCATTTAGTTATAAAAAATCCATTAGGGGAACTAGTACTTAAGGATAACTTTCAGAGTAATGTACATAGACTAGATATCTCTAAATTGCCATCAGGGCTTTACACGGTAAATGTTTTACGAGGTAATTATGTATTAGGCACTAAGACTTTGGTGATTCAATAGATTATCAAAATTACATTAATGAAAATTTTGTAACATTAATTGAGCTTGATGAATTTTTTTCTATTACGAATATAGATTTGTCCAATAGGTACTTCTTTTAACTCCCTGCCTAAAATATCATATATTTTATTATCCATGATAATGGTCCTTTTTAATTCTTCAATACCAGCTGTTTTGGTTTGGTCAACCCCACTATTATTGTGAATAAATGTCCACCTTCCATAAGGCGTACCTGAGGGGTATGTATCTATCTTCCAATATAGTTGATCTTCAAAAAGACAATTAATTGACGCACCACTAAGAGGCAAACCTTGATTAATATACCAGTTATCCAAATTAGCAGAATCATTTACTAGATGCACTTTAACATTTATTGTATCAGTAATTGACCAATCTATGTCGAAATTTGCAAATGCATCATTTACTATATTTAGTTGATTTAAAATATTACCTTGTTGATCTGAAAACTCCCAATTAAAATTGTTTTCTGATCGTGGGTGAATCATATATTGACCAGAATGATAAATACTAATAGAGGTTTCTTGCGAACCCACATTTACAGACATACCTAACTGATCACAAGGAACAGCTGTTACTACTTGTGCTTGTATTGTTTGAACTAGTCCAAAAACGATAATTATTGATGCAAAAACCTTTTTCATATATAAATAATTTTTAACAATATTAGATTAAAAAAGTTAAAACTAATTCACGCTTAGGGGTGAATTGGTTTTAACTTTCATGTTAACATAGAAATATTTAATTAAAATTGACAAATAAGACTAAAGCCTTTTTTCTATAATATATCTTAGTTCTTATCCTTATCATAACCATTAACAGCATCATTAACTTTAAATATAAGCACCAGCATATTGCTTTTGAGGAATGTCATGGTTTTGTCTTTTTTTGTTTAATGTTTTTTATTTCTTCAGTGCCTTGATATGTTCAGAACTTTGATCTGTAGATACCTCAAATATGTACATTCCGTTATCCCACTGACCTAAGTCTATTTTGTGAATACCGCTCGTAAATGTGTGATCCTCTTGATGAACCATAGCACCATTTAAATCCGTTATTTGAATATGATAACTTTCTCGGGCAGATACTCACCATGATAGTTACTTCATCTGAGAATGGATTTGGGTAAGCTAGTAATTGCAAGTCATTATCTAATTCTTATCATAGATTCTATCTCATCTATATTTATATAACTACTCAATTTGATATTTATTCTTACAGAACTTAATGAAAACAAGTGTATCTTTGATTTTAGAATACTAAATTTTAATCAATAACAATCTAAATGCCTATCAAAAGAAATTTTTATCTATTGATGCTCAAAAAAATAATGGGGAAAAAATATACTCATTATTTTCTGTTTTTATCATTTTTTGCACTAATCCAAAACAGCACGAATGCTCAAATAATTAATGCAGGAACTGATACTTCGTTCTGTTCTGGAAATTCAATTAAATTAGGAGGAAATCCAGTTGCTACAGGAAGCCCAATTAGTTTTAGTTGGACTTCATCTGCATCAACAACTGTATTTTCTACAGATCCAACCCCAACTGTAAGTCCTGATTCGACTATTGATTATTACTTAATGGTCACTTATTCATCGGGAAGATTATACGATACTGTTAGGGTGTCAGTAAAAAATTTACCATCAACTACTCATTTAGATCTCAATGCTTCATTATCTGGTTCGCAGCCATATACAAATTGTGTTGTTGGAGGACCATACACACTCACTTTGATAAATTTTTCTACAACTACCAGTACCAATAGTTCGTATACGATTGATTGGGGTGATAGTACATCGACTAATTTAACACCGTCTAATTATAGTTATCAAGGTACAACGTCACACACATATACGGTACAAGGATATTATTATTTGAATTATAAAGTAACTGGCTCAAATGGATGTCGAGATTCAATTAGGGATACTGTTTTTCATGGAAGTAACCCTATAATTGGGATTACAAATCCTGGAAATACTACAGATTGTACTCCATATACACTCCCATTCCAAATAAATTATAGAGATACGTCTTTCAATCCTAATGTGCCTGGTACAAAGTATAGAATAACCTCTAATTACCCTGGCTTCGTTGATTCTATTTATTCTCAACCTAAAACTGGGATGCCTGATAGTATTTATGTATTTACATTTATCGAAACTTCTTGTGGTTACCAAGCTAATACTATTCCAAATGGTTTCTATGTTGAGGTAGTTTCTACTAATCAGTGTGCTTCTGCATATTCTGCCGCTTATCCAATTCATATTAATGACGGTGCTAATGCTTACTTTACGAATACTCCTGACCCTAAAATATGTCAGGGGAATATCATGTCATTTAATGGATCAGATTCAACAGGTGTTTCTATCAATCCCTCCTCACCTGGCAAAGGCTGTGAACAGTCTTTGAAAAAGTTTTGGACAATTGAACCTATGACAGGAGTTAATGTGACGTCGGGTACTCTGGGTTTAAATGGATTTGGCCCTCTTTTTTATGGTACAAAAAACATACAAGTTCGTTTTGATTCAGTGGGTACTTTCAAAATAAAGTATTTCTTAGCTAATTATTGTGGTCTTGATTCTTTTGAGAAGGAGATTTGTGTTGTGCCAATACCAAAATCTTCTTTTGAGCTTTCAAATAGTTTTTTGTGTAATACAGACAGTATTCAAATTACAAGCTCATATACATCTTTAAATTATTGCGACAGTTCATCTTTTAAATGGAGTGTTAGTGGGATTGATAATAATTGTTCTCCATCTTCACCAAATTGGGCTTTTGTAGATAGTACGAATGCAAGATCAAAAAATCCTTCAATAAAGTTTTTAAGTTCAGGGTTATATCAGATTACACTTCATGATAGTAATTATTGTGGTGTTGATTCTTTTTCTTTAGTAGATATAGTAGCAAGCAAACCTGAAGTATATTTTAATATCAAACCAGATTCTTTTTGTGTTAATAGTCCATTCACTATTGATTCGATTTCTGTGTCGGATTGTTACGATTCGACAACAACGTACTTATGGACATTTAATGGAGGGACTATACAAAATCCATCTTTATTAGATCCAGGTAATTTCAGTTCTGATTCTGTAGGTACTTATATCATTTCTCTCACAGTTACGAATAGGTGTAGCGATTCGACATATACAGATACGATAAATATTGTGAATAATCCTGCTATAATAAGTATTTTGGCCTTATCAGATGTTTGTGTAGATGCCAATTCATTTCAATTGATTAATGCTACACCAGTTGGTGGGACATATTATTCCCCCAACAATTCTAGCTATATAGAATCGAATGTATTTTATCCATCAATTGCTGGTGCAGGAACACATAAAATTTATTACACCTATACCAATTCATCATTTTGTACTTCAATTGATTCTACAACTATTAATGTAGACCCCTTGCCTAATACAAATGCAGGTAATGATACCACAATTTGCATAAACGATACAATTAGACTTAATCCTTCAATCGAAGCCAACCACACTTATTCATGGTATTTAGCTTCTTCATTTTTGTCAAACCAAACTAATTTATCCATTCACCCCAAGACAACGACTCAATACATATTAAAAGATTCTAATAATATTACAGGTTGTACAAATTTGGATACGGTCAAAGTAATCGTAGAATTACTACCACCTGTTAATGCTGGTATAGACTCATCCATATGCCTATATGATTCTATCAAGTTAGGAAGCCTTTCTGCTGGTTACATCTATTTATGGTCAAGCAATCCAATTGGCTTCAACAGTTCTCTTGCTCAACCCACTGTTTCGCCAAGTGTAAGTACTACTTATTATCTAAGCGTTAATTCGCCACTCAAATGCTTTAATTATGATACTATAATTGTTATTGTTGACACTTTACCCGAAGCTATGGTTGGAAATTTAGATACAATTTGTTTCAATGATAGCATTCAACTTGGGGCACCCAGTGTCATAGGGAATTCGTATGTATGGTCAAGTAATCCATATTACATGGTTGCCTCTGTTTCAAATCCTATAGTTGCCCCTTTATCAACGACCACTTATCGCTTAGTTGAAACCATTACTGCTACTGGCTGTAATGCTGAAGATAGTGTTCAAATAGTTGTTAATTCTTTACCTAATGTAATTGCAAAAGATACAGGAATTTGTTATTTGGATACCGCCACATTATTAGTTTCACCCTCTAATTTAATTGCATATTCATGGTCTCCAAGTATAGGATTGTCAAGCTCAACAAGTTCTGTAACGAAAGCATATCCATCACAAACTACAACATATTTTGTAGCTGCAACAGACTCAAATAGTTGTATAGGTAGGGATACTGTTGTGGTTTCTATCTATGATCTTCCCAATACTAATTTTAGTATTGATTCAGGGAGTTGTGGATTATTGAGTTTAATTACGGATAATCACACAGATTCCTTGTCGTTGTATGATCATGGCTATAAGTGGGAAGTAAGTCCAAGTGCAGGAGTTGTGTTGGATGATACGTTGTATGAACCTACGGTATTTGTGCCATTAAATACTACGCAGGCATCAATAAGTTATCGATTGATATTAACAAGCACCTCCAAAGAGGGTTGTGTAGATCAGGATACGCAGCAAACGGTAGTTTATCCAAAGCCACTGGCGAAGTATCGATTTAGTTTACCAGATAGTTGTAGTCCAGATACAGCGTCTTTCACGAACTTGTCAGATCCTTATAATTCAGAGGGTATAGGTACGATGAGTTTTTTATGGGACTTTGGTTCTGTTCAACGAGACCCTAAGAAATTGTATACGAATACAGGAACGGTAGATAGTTTATACGAAGTAGAGTTGATATCAACGAGTCAGCATGGGTGTAAAGATACGTTTGTAGATACAGTAGTGATTCACCCAGATGCTAAATCAGATTTTAATCCGACTTTAACATCGGGCTGTGCTCCATTAGTATTGGATTCGTCACTAATCAATTTAACACAGCATGCTAGTGCAAACGATGTATATAGCTGGACGATATTTGGATCGGACTCATCAACGGTATTGAGTAGTTTTCAAGGAGTAAGCTTTAATAGCTATACTATGAGTAAAGATGACGATACGACTTTTGTAAGGTTGATTACTAGTAGTAGTTATGGTTGTAAGGAAGATACTTTGGTCAGAAGTTTTACAACTACAAAAGATCCTCTAGCTGATTTTAGTATGTCAGATACGACGGGTTGTGGAGATACGCAAGTTAGTTTACTAAACGCCAGTAAACCAGGAGGTTTGAGTTTACAATGGGATTTTGGTGATGGCGATACAAGTATTCAGACTAACCCAAATCATGTGTTTGGGAATAGTAGCAATACGCAAGACTCTAGTTATGTTGTACGACTAATAGTAACGGCAGGGTCTGGCTGTTCCGATACCATGGTTAAGTCCTTTACTGCCTTTGGAGAACCCTTAGCAAATTTTGGGGCCAACGAGGTGTGTGAATACAAGAATACAATTTTTACAGATTCATCTTTATCGGGTGGATCACCACTATCTAAGTGGAACTGGGATTTTGGTGACACATTCAGTGATACTCTACAAACCCCTAATCATACCTACAATCAGGATGGGACATATAACGTAAAATTAATTGTAACCAATGGTCATGGTTGTATTGATTCAATTACAAAATCCATTTTGTCATATCCGATACCAATATTGAGTTTCTCATTCGATACGATTGTTTGTGAAAAGGATTCCATTCTAATAAATAACATAACAACAGGAGCCTCAAAATATGATTGGACCTTTGGAAATGGAAATTCTGATAGTAGAAAGACTCCCAAAGTATATTACGATTCAATAGGATTCTTCACCATAAGGCATATTGCAACCAGTGATTTTGGCTGTTACGATTCGTTAAGCAAAACGATACAAGTGATAGGTGCACCACAGGCGTCTTTCATTCCAAGTATTGATGAAGGGTGTGCTCCATTAACAGTCAATTTTACAAATAACTCGACTGCGGAATATTCTGAGTACAAATGGGATTATGGCCAAGGAGATGTGAGCTTAGGCCCAATACCAAATACAATAGTATACGAACAAGGTAGACATGATACGACATACTATGTGCAGTTAGTTGTTTCAAATCAGTGTAAAATAGATACATTTATTGATTCGATATTAGTTCATCCTACACCAGTAGCACTATTTGATACGGATCGTGATATTGGTTGTAGTCCACTGAATCTTCAATTTTCAAATAATCTTACCTATGGTGATCCGGATACTTTGATATGGAATTTTGGAGACGGTTCACCAATTTATAAAACAACTAAAAACACCATTGACGAACCACTATCTCATTCATATAAAACAGATTTTTTACCTTCCGATTACACCATAACATATATCGCAAAAAATAATTGTGGTGCAGATACAGCAGAGAAGTTAATTGTAGTATATAAAACAGTAGAAGCATCATTTGACTCAGATACATTGCAAGGATGCTTCCCGCTTACAGTCAATTTAACCAACACATCCAAAGGTTATGATGATTATGCATGGGATTTCGGAGATGGAAATACAAGTAATATAAACAATCCGTCACATACATTCACTCAAGTTGGAACATTTACAATTAAGTTATTTGCATCCGATAGCTGCTCATATGACACCTTTGAACAGCAGGTAATAGTTTATCCTGAACCAATAGTAAGCTTTGATTTTATCAAAGACTCAATTTGTCAATTTGATTCTATTCGATTTATTAGTACATCAAATAATGTTTCTGATGTATACTGGGACTTTGGAGATGGAGGTTCAAGTAATCAAAAAAACATTTCTCATCAGTTTAATAGTAGTGGGACATTTAATGTAAGGTATACAGGGTATTCAACATTGCATAATTGCCCTGCAACTATAGCAAAGGATGTTCATATCCTTCCTAAACCGGAAGCTGGGTTTGTGCCATCCATTGACAGTTTATGCGAGTATCCGACTAATGTAGATTATGCCAATACCTCAAAAGGTGCACAAGATTATAATTGGATATTTGGAGATGGTAGTCGATCAACACAAACAAATCCATCTCTAACTTTAACATCTGCAGGCACTTATTATGATACATTAATAGTGTCTAATCAATTTGGATGTTTAGATACGGCTGTATCAATTATAAAAATATTTGACCCACCAAAAGCTGATGCCAGAATATCGCCACTTAATGGTTGTGTCCCATTGGAGGTATATTTTGAGAATTTATCGACTAATTACTTGTCTAGTAAGTGGGATTTCGGGAATGGAGATACAAGTAATAAGACGAATGTAATCTACACTTATAATGATGTTGGTTCATATTTACCTTCATTAATTGTATACGGTAATGCTAATTGTACAGATACGTTTAAATTGTCTTCGACAATTGACGTATATCCAAATCCAATTGCAGATTTTGATTATAGTATAGAGAACGTAAAAACAATATTCAACAACAAAAGTATTGGAGCTGATTCCTATATATGGGATTTTGGAGATGGGCAGTCAAGCACTGAAGAGAACCCAATATATCAATTCTCAGAAAGTGGAATTTTTAATACATTACTTGTTGCAACTAACAATTTTGGGTGTAATGATTCAATTTTAAAAACAATAGATATCTCACAGAGTTATAATTTGTTTGTTTCCAATGCATTTTCGCCTGAATTTGGAGAACCAGAAGTTCGTAAGTTCCAACCAAGAGGAATAGGGTTGGCTGAATATCAAATTTATATTTATGATACATGGGGTAATTTATTATGGGAGTCCGATAAGCTATCAAAAACAGAGCCATCAGAAGGGTGGGATGGTAAAGATCCGGAAGGTAAAGATATGCCCCAAGACACCTATGTTTGGAAAGTTACCGCTAAGTTTTTAAATGGTCGAATCTGGCCAGGGAAAGTATACCCCGATGGATCGATTAAGCGTTATGGAACAGTAACTTTAATAAGATAATGAAGATTAGAAAATTATTCATAATATTGATTTTAGCCATTTTTAGTATGAGTGGTTATGCCCAAGACCCAGTATTTTCATCAACATTGGATAATCCGCTCTATTACAATCCAGCCACTCCAGGCATTGTAAGAGGACATGAATATAGGTTGAACTACAGAGAGCAATGGCCAGGTATACCAGCTGGTCTACGTGCTTTTAATTTTTCATCAACACATCAGTTGAGAAATGCAGTAGGCTTAGGTTTTTTTGTTATGTCAAACATTGAAGGAGAATCTCGTTTAAAGACAGACAAATTTGAAGCTTGCATTGCTTTTCCAGTTAAGATTTCACGTTATCTTAAAATCAGTGGTGGAATAAACGTAGGGTTTGGACAAAAAAGTATCGATTGGACACGTATTGAGTTCGATGATCAGTTTGATAAATATTATGGTAAGATTTATCCAACCACTTTTTCATTTCCTGAAGAATTTCAGCGAAAGTATGGGGATTTAAGTTTGGGTGTAGCAGCTAAAGGAGCTTTGAGAAGAGGAAGAAATCAAGCAAAAGTATATGGATCGTTGGGCATAGCCATGAAACATGTGTCTGTTTTTCCTACAGCTAACTTTATTGGTAGTGATATTCGAGCAATACCTCTAAAATATATTGTGCACGGTAATATTTGGTTTTTGGATAAAACATTAAGAAAAGGTATTGCACCAAATTTTAATATAGAAGATCAGGCTTCGATGACCACATTTAATTTTTCAACTCGAATAGTTCTTCGACCCTTCTATTTCAATGTGGGAGTAAGAAACAGAACATTCAAATTTAATCTAGAGGAATTTGATAGTTTCATATTTGGAGTTGGTTATACTAGTGAGGTAATTAATAATAATGTAACTAATATCGGTTACAGCTATGATTTTACCACGTCCAAACTTATTGGAGGAACATATGGATCTCATGAAATATCCATGAGTTACAGCTTTGATATTGATGGAAGTAGGCAGTTTGGTGGCAGGAGATCACGGCGTTCTAGAAATGACATTCAATGTCCTGCAAGTTTTGGTGGCGTATCCTATTAGATTTCTATAAAACACTACCCAACGCAACTATCTGTAATCGCTGGTAAGTTGTGTTTAGGAGTCAATCAATGAATAAACACTGTCAAATAAAAATATGAACAATGAAAGTGTAATTTTAAATTCGATTCCTGTTTTTGCAGATATATTATTTAATTTTGAATGTAAGTAACTTACTCATGCACAAAATACTATCTGCTCTTTCAGTCATCTTTTTTGTATTGCTTCAGCATTCATTAAAAGCTCAGGATTTTTATACAACATCAGGTACTTCGGTTAGTATATCTGCCAACAATGTTTTTCATGTAAATGGGTTAACATTAACTCCGTCATCGAGTTTTAGTCTTGATGACATATCTATCACAAAAAATTCATCCATAAATAATGTCGTTGGAACATCAGCAACGGCTGCCAGTCGTTTTTATTTATTTAGTGGCAATACCAATGCATATAGTGGTGCCATCAAAATGGACTATGAAGATGGCGAATTAAACGGATTGAGCGAGAGCTCATTGGAAGTGAATATATACAGTGGAAGTGGATGGAGTAATATTACTAGTTTGACCGTTGATGTAAACAATAACTATGTATCAAGTAACAGTATTAGTGGGTCGTCTCTTAGAGAGATAGGTCTAGCATCGTCAACTACACCACTACCAGTTACATGGTTAGACTTCACTGCTACTAAACAACGCAAAGATGTCTTTCTTGAATGGAGTACAGCTCAAGAGATTAATACGTTGGATTTTGTTGTTCAGCACAGTATAGATGGTCAGTCATTTGTAAACTTAAATGTTCAACCTGCAGCCTTGAATAGTAACATAGTAGAGACATATGAATATTTGCATACATCACCATTTTGGGGTCCCAATTATTATCGAATACTTCAGCGAGATGTAGATGGCGAGTTTTCGTATAGTGATGTAAGATATGTCCATTTCTTAAATGAAAATTCAATGGGTGATATATCAATCAATGGAAACCCAATAAAAGGTAATTTGCTTCACTTGATTGTAAACCAAGAGCAAGATGTTTCCCTGTATAACACAGTAGGGCAATTTTATTGGAAGAAACATCTATCAACGGGGCTACATTCTATTGATGTTCACGAATTACCAAAAGGCACCTACTTTTTACATACAAACACAACTACCCAAAAATTCATTAAATAACGATTTTCATATCATGAAACAATATATTATCCTCGTCACTTTATTAATTACAGCAACGATTTCCTATGCCCAAGTGGGTATCGGAACAAGCTCACCAGCATCCTCCTCTCAATTGGATGTATCCTCAACAACGAAGGGATTTTTGCCTCCACGTATGACAACCTCACAGCGAGATGTTATTTCCTCTCCTGCGACGGGACTACAGATATACAATACAGACAACAGAGCAATAGAAACTTTTACAGGCACAACAGGAGAATGGCTTACAATTGGAAGAGGGAAAAGTGGGGCGATATCCAACACAGCATTAGGTGTTCGAGCTCTTTACTCCAACACCACAAGTGGTTATTATAATACAGCTATAGGTGATTATACTCTTTATGGCAATACTTCTGGGGATTACAACACCGCAAATGGTTATGGTGCCCTTCGATATAACACCGCAGGGTCTAAAAACACCGCAAATGGTTACCAAAGTCTAATTAATAACTCCACAGGGGATGGGAATACCGCTAATGGTGAATTAAGCCTTTATTATAACACCACAGCGTCTTTCAATACTGCAAATGGCTACAGAGCTCTATTTTCTAACTCCACAGGAAGTAAAAACTCTGCGTTTGGAAGCGGTGCGTTATATAATAATCAAACTGGGAATCAAAATGTAGCAGTAGGGTATAATGCTTTATATGATAACACTGGTAATTACAATACTGCAGTTGGATACTTAGCAGTTGAAAATAATACTAGTGGAACACATAATTCTGCTTTTGGTTATATGGCATTACGTACCAACCTAATTGGTAATAGTAATACTGCTTTTGGTGACTACTCTCTTTATTATAATAAATCTGATAAAAATACAGCTGTTGGGTATGAAACTCTCTTTCAAAGTAATTCAGGTGCTAATAATACAGCAATTGGATATGGTGCAGATGTTAGCTTTGCTAACTTAACTAATGTCACAGCTTTAGGATATAATGCTATGGTAAATGCTAGTAATAAGGTGAGAATTGGTAATAGTAGCGTAACAACTATTGAAGCACAAGTAGCTCTTACAATTGTAAGTGATAAACGTATTAAAGAAAATGTTCAAGAAGCTGTGCCAGGACTTTCTTTTATATCTGAGCTTAGACCTGTTACCTATACGCTTAATACTAGAAAGCAAGATGAAATTACAATGCAAGCTATGCCTGATAGCATAAGAAAAAAACGTATGTTATCCGATGAAGATTATCTTGAATCTTCGAGCATAGTTCGAACAGGATTTATTGCACAAGAAGTAGAAGCAGCAGCTCAAAAAGTAGGATTTGATTTTGATGGAGTAAGTGCCCCTCAAAATGAAACAGATTTATACGGAATACGTTATGCTGAGTTCGTAGTACCACTTGTCAAGGCTATGCAAGAACAGCAAGAAACCATTGAGGAACAACAAGCCACCATCAATGATTTGTTAAAACGTGTAGAAGCTTTAGAGGAATGAAGTTAACCTTTTTAAACAAAGACAATTAAGAGCTGCTAGTTAAAAAGCGAAAATAAGTTCCAATATTCAGTTTTGGTGTCAATAATCAGATAGTACTTGTTTATCGAGCTACTATAATATAATAGAATTTTCTGCTCCTTAACCCAAGCAAAACCAACAACAAAAGATGTTTAATGTTACCTAATGCAAAAGTTTTAATATATAATTTTTTTTTATATTTGAACCAACTTACTATTACCAATGAGATATTTAATTTACAATCTTACTTTTTTATTACTATTATTACTATCAAATTTTTCGTATGGACAACCTGGTGGTTCTGTTTTAGAAATTAATCAATATTCTCGTGCTTACTCAGGCACAACTCCTAGTGTATTTCCCGGTGATTTTTCTGTGGAAACCTGGGTGTACCTTCGGGGTGAGTCTTGCCCAAATAGTAGCGGTCCTTCAAGTGGCAGCGGAGCGGGGCATAATTCCAATGATGTATTTGTTTCAGTTGCAGACCATGAAGGTACAAATGATGGCAATCTCCATGGTTTCGAATTGGGCATCCAAAGTAGTGATGATAAAAGGGTAGGCCCTTCACCACCTACAAGTTCTAGAGATAGATTTTATTTTGTAGTTGGCAACGGTAATAGTAATGGTACTACAATCGTTTATTCCGACTTTACTAATTCTAGTTGGAAAAATAATACTAATTTTACTTCAAATAATAGTGGAGTACCAAGATGTAATCAATGGTTTCATGTAGCTGGTGTTTACAATAACTCGGCAAGTACAATTGAACTTTTTGTAAATGGTGAATCGCAAGGTACTAGCTCAACTTTTGGTAAAACACCAACCAATCCATCCTCTGGTATTGCTTTGGGCTCTGAAGCAAAAGGCTCAAAGAGTAATGATTGTAGTGGTTTTTTAGATGGTGGTCTAGACAATGTCGCCATTTGGAATACAAATAAAAGTTCTACCTTCACAGGAACAAATCATAATAGAACAATTTCTACTTCTGCCAGTGGTTTAAAAACTTATTATAATTTCGAACAGTCCAGTACAACTTCTTCAAATGCATCTAGATCCGGCAGCCCTGTGGACGACAGAAAAGGATCCGCAAACCAAACACTTCACAAAACAACAAAAAATAACAACAACACTTATAGTTGTGGAGCTTCTCAAAATTGCCCAAAGAGCATAAATGGTGGTATGAGTTACACATCTTATTCAGCATTACCGGTAAATTTAGTAAGTTTTATAGCAAGAAAACTACTTAATTCCTCCGTGCAATTGGAATGGACTACTGCCTCGGAAATCAACAATTCGCATTTTACCGTTGAAAAGTCTTTTGATGCCGTCGATTGGCAAATTGTTGAAGAAATTAGTGGTGCTGGGAATTCCACGTCTGTCAATCATTACCAAACAATTGATAACAATCCTTTACCAGGAATCTCATACTACCGATTGAAACAAACTGATTTCGATGGTACTTTTGAGTATTCCCCAATCCAATCTGTTGGTGAAGATAGACTAGCATATCAGTTGGAAATTAGTCCCAACCCTACCGAAAATATTCTCAGAATTAATATTCCTCTAAATGCAAATCAAAGTATCGCAATTTTTGACAGCCGGGGCACAAACTTAACCCTTATGACAGGTGTGATTGAACAAAGAGAACAGTACTCCTTATTGGACGTCTCAAAGCTAAGAAGCGGTATTTATTTTCTGCGTACCGATTATCAAACGCTTAAGTTTGCTAAAAAATAGTTTTTTCTTTTTTTATTAGACTCATTAGTTCTGAGTTTCAAGTATGCTGGAATAGTGCATTTTTGATATCTACTATCTTGCCTAATTTAATGATAGGAAGTGCATAGGTTTATTACCCATTTGTTACCTGAAATACAAAAAAGTCCCGCAATCTACTGATTTACAGGCAACTATGAGGTCTTTTGATGTAGAGGTGTTGAGATTGTTGTCGAATCTTTAGACTATTGTTTAATTATTTTGAAAGACTGATGAATATTTTCGTCTAATTGCATGAAATAAATTCCTTCAGATAAATCTTGAATATTTACAACTGATTCTTCTTTCTCAATCTTTCCTTCAGATACTTTTTGACCAGAAATAGATGTGATAGCATAACGATTTCCAATAAATTCTGAACCTACACTAATATGAATAGCATCTTTAACTGGGTTAGGATAAACTCTAAAATTTCCTTTAATATTATTGTCTTTAGTTATTGAGGATGTTGAGCATTCAATTAATCCATTTATGTCATAGCGAGAAACAAATTGCCAAATCTCTGAGCTAGCATCAATAGTCATATCCCCAAAACTTCCAGGCCAATCATGTCCTCCTCCTATCACCTTTAGTTCCTCCACATAGACGCAACCTGATGCAGTTGACCAAGTATATCGCTCTACAGAGGGGCTTACAGAAATCATGGTAGCAGTTGTATCACAATTATTGTGCGTTGCCCAGTATCTATGAGTTGCCGCTGCGGAGAGATAATATTCAATTCCGCCAAAGATGATTCCATTATATGGAGATGTAAAATCATTAGAGCCAAGTATTGTAAGAACTCCAGTGGGATGCACCGGAGAGCAAAAACTATTTGGATTGGCTTGCATGGTTCTTGCTACTGGAGCTATAGCTGCAATTCTGCTATTGAGTTTACAAGCAAGCTCAAAGGACATATCACCTCCTAATGAATAACCACAAGCAGATATCCTATTCTGATCTATTTGGTAATTACTGGCAATCGTATCTATCAATGAACTAAAAAAGGGCACATCATCAAAAGTACCTGGGACTTTACTAATCCAATTGAAAGAGTTCCCATCACTTGGATCTGGGCGTGCCTGAGGATAAACAACAATAAAGTTTGCCGTATCAGCGATAGGGCTCATATCTGCGATACCAATATGAGAAGCAATATTGCCACCTCCTCCATGTAAATTAAATAGTAAAGGAAAATTTGTATTTCCATCATAACTTGCAGGAACGTAAATACTATATTCTCTTGTGAGGCCATCATATTGTATAGTTTTACTGATAAATCCTTGAGCATTTAACATTAAACATGCCACTAAAAAGCTAATGAAAATTAACGGTTTTAATAAGATTTTTCTTTTCATGATAATTTTATAAAGGTAATAAAAATACAAAACTTGAAAAAATTAACAAGGAATTAAAACGTTGAAGTTTTGCACGGTTGTTACCAATTTGATTCCTGTAAAAAAAGACCTCGCAAACACCAGATATAACGGGCAACTACGGACAAACAAAAAAGCGGAATAGTGAACTTAAATTCAACTATTCCGCTCTGGTAGAGTCTTTGAGACTTTTATCGAATATTTAGAATGAGAATCTAGTCAAATCAAATTAGTTGGTTCGATAAATCCTATTGAGTAGAAGGTTTGAGACTGTTATCGAATCTTACTACTATTTCTTCATCAACTTAATGTGCTGCGTACCTTGATCAGAAGCAACCTTTAGAGTATACATGCCATCGTTCCATTGCGACAAATCAAGAGTATGTAGACCACTTGAGAATAAATGATTTTTTCGATATACTAAAGCCCCATAAGAGTTGGTTACTTGAAGTTGATATTTTTCTCCTGAAGGTAAACTTAGCATCACATTCAATTCGTCATTCATCGGGTTTGGATAAGCTACCAACTGCATCTTGTTGCCAATTTGATCAAAACGAACTACTCGAATATCAGAATACTCAAATGTACCATCAAAATCCACTTGTTTCAATCGGTAGAAAACCGTGTTTTCTAAATTACTGACAGGCACATCTGTATAGCTATAATCGATTCGGTGTTGGCTATTTCCATTCCCGGATACTTCACCAATAGTCTCAAAATTTCTTCCATCATAGCTACGCTCTATTTCAAAGTGACTGTTGTTTATCTCACTAGCAGTAGCCCAATTAAGTTCTACATTATCCTTGTTTCGAAAAGCATCGAAATTAATTAATTCTACTGGTACAGTTGCTGTGAGAACACCAATTCTTATGGGTATTTTATAGTTGTCAATACCTGGGTCAGACGGTTTTCTAGCTCCACACACTTTAATACTTGTTGCCGAAACTTGCAGGTTCCAGCTTGTATAACTTGTTATATCTGTAGTTGATTTAAAGTATGATGTTCCACTAGTTCCTGTAGAACCCATATTAATATATGAACTAGGGTCGGTCAAAGTGTATGAGCCAGTATTAATACTTAAAGAATCCCATTGCTCAAATAGCCCATGATTCACATCCGTGTTATCAGTTATATAAAAGGTTCCTGATGTTGTACTTAATGTGATGGTAACACATTGAACAGATGTATTGGAATTCATTCTAAATGAGAAATTACCACTATTGCTAACATCTGGACTCGGAGGAGTTCCAACTGGTGTAGAAATAGAAGCATCAAATGTAGCTCCTGTTGTTCCAATACTAACTCCAGTTAATGAGTTGGTGTTTGTAAGTCCAGTTAAATTCAAGTAGGTTACTTGAGAATATAAAGGTATATATAATGACAACAATAATATCAGAGTGATCGATTTATAAATATTCATTAAAGTATGGTTTAGATTTAATTAGCAAAAATATTAATTTTTAACCTTTGAGAAAGATTTTTTAATAATCACCCAGGGCAATCGACTTAAAAATATCAACGTAGGTTGGTAAAAAGGTAGTTGCTTGAAGTGAAATAAGATTGAGCATTGCGTAAAAAAGCGATGGATTTATTATTATCGAGTTTCAGTAAATTAGAAGACCCTATCACTAACTTAACTAATCTGCTGACAATGTGGGAGAAACAAGATTTAATGGGTAAAAAGTTACTTGCAAAAACACTCTACCCAAGTGGAATAGTAGTAGACCGAGAAAATATACTTTATCGAACTCAAAATCAGAATGTATTTATTGAGTATATCCAAGATATAACGGGCAACTACGGACAAACAAAAAAGCGGAATAGTGAGCTTAAACTCAACTATTCCGCTCTGGTAGAGTCTATCAGACTCTTATCGAATCTTTAGACTGAGGATCTAGTCAAATCAAATTAATTGGTTCGATAAATCACATTTAGTAGAGTCTTTGTTAATGTTGTCAAAACGTTAGCTCGACAATCCATTTAAATAAACTTATTTAATGAATTTCTTACGATAAGTCTTATTGGTATTAGTTTCTTTCAATACAATAAAATAACTTCCTGTATAAAGCGATTCAATTTGAATAGTTGGATTAGTTAAAACACCACTTAGAACTTTTTTACCCAATACATTGAAAATCTGATAGGTATTCATTTTAGTATTTGAACTAATGGTGATTTGGTTTTTTGCTGGATTGGGTATGAGTTGAATGGAGGTCGGGAAAATACTATTCACTTCATTAAGTGACTTGGTAACTTCAAAATCTGCAATCACAGGAAAGTGATCCGATGCAGATTCAGTATTATTAATATCCAAGCCATATTTCCCTAATCGACTAACATTCATTTCTTCTGTTCTTAAAACAAAGGATTTTTCCACCGAGACAACTGCATCTGAATATAAAATATAGTCAAGTTTCCCAGGAGGATAAGAACCATTTTCATTTTTCCATGTGAAAGAGAACCTACTATCCGAATGTAAACTTATAAGATCACTAACTTCAGAATTATCCCAATCTGGATAGGAAGGCAATCCGTAATCAATAGTATTTTGGATATCTCCAGAAATCAACGTGGTCAGTTGTTGTGAATAGCCCACAAGATTTAAGTCACCAGCATACACAAATGGGGTATTTCTTGACAGGTCAATTTCCCCACCTTTAGTCTTGGCATCATTAATAAATCTAGAGTATGCGTCAGCTTGATCTTGTCTGCCACTTTCATTTCCACAACAATTCAAGTGGGCATTTGTGAATAGGATATCTGATGAATATTTATCTGGCAAATTAATAAGGACAGGGAACTGATTGGGTAATTCTTCCCAACGATCGAGAATTTCCCATTTTGAAGCTGTGATAAGACCCCTGTCTATTTGTTTCTCTACATACCAACCATTATTAGTATTCAATGGTAACCACTGATCCATAATAGATTTCACGTAATTAGCTTCAGTGTTCCAACATTCTGAAAATCCAATAATATCGGGCTTAATCGCTTTAATAATTTTTTCAAAATGTGATTTTCTCATTAGGTCAGTTAGACCATTAGATAGCGTATTATATGCCACTATCCTAATTAGATCATCGCTTTTTTTATTTATATCAACTAAATCATATCCGTTCAAACGAGACTCATCAAAATCATATAACAAATTTCCACTATTAGGTATTCTATCGTTGTTGGATAAATTGGCGACAATCAATTTTAAATTAGAGGCTTTAAAGAGTCTATTTTGCCCATCAGGCATAACATTTCTTGGAATAGCTATTTCAAAACTATTTGATGTAACCGTAGGAGCAACCCTAAGATGAATGTCATTCAAGGAAATTGAATTAAGGTTTGGGTTATAAAAATTTACACGTCGATCCTTTAAATTTAATACTAAGTCTGCACCAAATTCAGTGAATTTAGAATCACCAGTTGAAGCATCATTGTCAGTGTCTAAATAAATATGAATATTGTGATCAATTATATTATCCGAAAAATCGAACTCTTTATCTGCTTTTAATCGAATGAATAAATAATCCCTATCATTTGTCAAGGACAAACTCAACAAGTCAATCCCTGAGATCGATTCAGAAGGATCTCTTTCTGTTGTTAAATTCTCGTGCCAGTCGTTAAATACACCATCAATTTCAATTGATGCGGACTGAGCAAAGCAAGAATTTATTGTAAAAATAAGTAGTAACATAGGACAGAGTCTTATGGGTATTGAATTATTAATTTGCTCAAACCATTTACAAATCATATTTAACAAATATACTTAATACTTGAATGAGTTAAGACTAACAAAAAAGCGAAATAGTGAACTAAAACTCAACTATTCCGCTCTGGTAGCACGAATCCGATAGACCCCATTTATCGAACAACGATGATAAATTGATAAATCAATTAATTTTTACTCTATGAACCCCGTAAATACTAGGAGTGTTCTATTACCTTTTCCATTCTTATGGAATTAATGTAATAAAAAACCAATGTATTGGAGAGATATTTCCCATTATAACCCATCCATTTTATTAAAATTATCGAACCTACAGGTTATAAAATTATAAATTTATAACTTAACCCCTAGAGTCAAGCTATTACTCAATCTTGATGTATACTAGTATACATGTATATATCAGGTTCGATTCTTGTTGGGTTTGCATGGGTATTTGTAACGTTAATGCTTATTAAGTAAGTTATTATAATACACATATGTATTTTACTAAAAAATAATGTATATTTGAAAACCATGAAGTATCCCGAAATTGACCAATATTATGCTAATCCATCAGTAGAGAATAGAGATAAACTCATGGATATAATGGGCCGTGAACATTTTAAGATATCTGATCTGGGGGTTACATCACGAGTATTTTCCAACTGGAAGCTTAAAAACATTATTCCTAAGGTTGATGAAAGACAATGGGTACGACTTAATCTGTTTGAGTATTTCTGGATCCAAATCATCAAAGATTTTAGAGCTTTAGGCCTACCATTAAAGTTGATTGAAAAGGTAAAAGATCAATTATTTTTTAATTTAACTCTTAGAGAAGTTTTGTTTGATGAACAGGGAGATTTTCGGGATGATGATTTAAGAAAAAGTGTGGGTGTTATATCAGATGAAGAATATGAACAAACTAAATCTGATATGCTCAACAACAGTGATGATGAAAATGTATCTTCATTTTTAGATGCTTCCATCCCATTGTTCTTTTTTATAGTAGCTAACGTGCTTTTAGATCATGCTGACATCAAACTCACTATTAATCAAGATGGCGAAGTAGATTTTATACCAAAAGAACTTGACATGGGTAATTACGTAAATGATGCCATTAAAACAGGGCCACTAGTCGTGCTCTCATTAAAACGATACGTCTATACGCTCATGTCAGAGCCCGCTCAAGTATCAACGGCACAGCAACTGGGTTTACTTAATGAGGTAGAATCAGAGGTAATTAAAGCCATGAGAGAGAATAATTTGAAAGAACTTGTGATCACCTTTGATCCAGAAGGAAATCATAAAGACCTTACCTACACTTGGAAAAAATCAATCAAACAAGAGGATATGGAAAATGTCTTAAACCAATTTTTAGGTAAAAAGCATGTATCACTGACCATGAAATCCAATGACGGAAAAACCGTCCAATATGAGTATCAAAACCGCAAACGAATAAAGAATTAATAATTATGGCATTGAATAACCCAAGCCTATCCAATCATCCGCTAATGAGAAACAGAAACACTGCTCAAAGGCACAATCATTATCGATTATGCAAAAGAAAAGATCCGTGGGCATTACCCTGGAAGAACTCAGCAAGATGGATGGGTTTAGCGAGCTTACAAAGGCAGAACTAGAGGAAGCACTAAAATTTATCCAAGTCATGACAGAGCTTCTACACAGCCTTAATATTAAATAGTCAACGTACAGTAAGAAAGTGAACTATGATTACAGATTAGATAGAATTATAAAGAACTAAAAAGTAAAGAAAAGAAATAAAATGAGTAGCAGATTACATGCATTTGCAAAAGGAAAGATAAATCGACAACATCAGTCTAGTACAGCAGTTGTTTATACTCGGGTATCTACCAAAGAGCAAGCAGATAACAACCAGAGTTTAACCACGCAGTCCAATCATATCCATACGTATGCTAAACGACATAAAATACAGATAGTACAGCAGTTTGGGGGCACCTATGAGTCAGCTAGAACCGATGAAAGAAAAGAGTTCAAACAGATGATGGCCTATGTCAAAAAACATAATATTGGTTTAATCTTAGTTTATTCATTTGATCGGTTTTCTAGATCTGGAGCTAATGCTGTGTATATCACGGATCAATTAAAATCAAATAACGTACAAGTGGTCTCAGTTACCCAGCCAGTAGATGCCACTACCTCAGCTGGAGAACTACAGCAAAACATACAGTTCATCTTTGCTCAGTATGACAACCAACAACGACGAGAAAAGTGCATGGCAGGTATTCGTCAGATGCTGTCTAATGGAGATTGGCCCACTAAGCCTCCTATGGGGTACGATACCCTTAAGATAAATGGTAAACGAACCATAGTCATCAATGAAAAAGGGAAGTTACTGGGCCGAGGACTAAGAAAGAAGCTTAAAACCGATTTAACTTTTAAAGAATTAAGTGAGTGGTTAAAAGCCAGAGGGCTTTATGTATCCAACAAACAACTATCCATCATAGCCAGAAATGTATTTTACTGCGGGTTTATGTCACACACTGCTTTAAATGGAGAGGTGGTTAAAGGAAACCACCAAGGAATTATATCCAAAAAGGAGTTTTTAGCACTGAATGATCAGTTAAAAGCTCGATTTAAAGACCGTAAAAAAGTAAATAAAAGCAACATACCAGCGGTTCCACTTAAAGGTCACCTTAAATGCTCCAAATGCTCAACCAACTTGACTGCATATTTAGTCAAATCAAAAAATCTATGGTATTACAAGTGTAATACGCATGGATGTAAGCAAAACATCAGTGCAACTAAAATACACCAGCATTGGAAAAGCACCTTGACTGATCTTCAGCTAGATCGCAAATTTATTGAGCCCATAGCACAGAACTTCATTCATACCCTTGATATAGAAAAGGATAATTATGAAAAGGATCGACAAGTAACTATTCAAAAGGTTAAAGAGTACAAAAAGCAAATTCAAACAGTCGAGGATAATTATGCTCTAGGAAAAATAACAGAGGAAGTCCAAACACGAGTGTTAGCTGATATTCAAGAGAAGCTCTTTCCATTACAAGCAGAATTGGCCAAAGGTGTTTTTAAATTATCGAACCATGAAAAAATGGTAGTAAATGCTGTCACTAACTTAACTAACCTGCTGACAATGTGGGAGAAACAAGATTTAATGGGTAAGAAGTTACTTGCAAAAACACTCTACCCAAGCGGAATAGTAGTAGACCGAGAAAATATACTTTATCGAACCCAAAATCAGAATGTATTTATTGAGTATATCCAAGATATAACGGGCAACTACGGACAAACAAAAAAGCGGAATAGTGAACTAAAATTCAACTATTCCGCTCTGGTAGCCCGTAGGGGAATCGAACCCCTCTTACCAGGATGAAAACCTGGCGTCCTAGCCGATAGACGAACGGGCCATTTTATGCTCGTATCACTTAAACTTATGTTCAAGTGTTGTCCGGCTCCGAAACCTTCGGAAGACATTGGTAAACGCTTTATCAAAAGAACTATTATGTGCCTAACGCGTTTGGCGAGTGCAAAAGAAATATTAAACTTTAATTTATCAAACAATTATTTATTTTTTTGATACAACAAATTTGATTCTATTTTTAAAAAATAGTTAGGTTTGCAGTCCAATAAAAATATAAAGTAATCTTAATTATAACATCATCATGAAAATAGCCATCAATGGTTTCGGTAGAATTGGAAGACTAGCTTTTAAAACACTTTTAGAAAAACCCAATGTAGAAGTTGTTGCTATCAATGACTTGACAGACAACAAAACGCTTGCACATTTACTTAAATATGATTCTGTTCAAGGTAGATTTAACGGTTCTGTTGAACATACAGACACCCATTTAGTCGTCAATGGAGTTTCTATTCGTGCAACTGCAGAGAGAGACCCTGCTAACCTTCCATGGAAAGAGTTAGACATAGACGTTGTGCTTGAGAGTACGGGGTTTTTTAGAAGTCCTGAAGGAGCTGGTAAGCACATTGAAGCAGGTGCTAAAAAAGTAGTTATTTCTGCTCCAGCATCTGGGGATATCAAAACAGTAGTTCTGGGAGTAAACGACGACACACTTACGGGTGAAGAAGTAATTCTTTCAAATGCTAGTTGTACAACTAATTGTCTTGCACCAATGGTAAAAGTCTTAGATGACTTAATTGGTGTAGAAAGTGGATTTATGACAACCATTCACTCATACACTTCAGACCAAAGACTCCTTGATGCTCCTCACTCTGATTTGAGAAGAGCTCGTTCAGCAGCCCTTAATATTATCCCTACCAGTACAGGAGCAGCTAAAGCTGTTGGTTTAGTATTGCCTCACTTAGCAGGTAAATTAAATGGTAACTCGCTTCGAGTTCCTACACCAACTGGTAGTGCTACTGATTTTGTTGTAACTCTTAAAGGAGATACTTCCGTAGAAGAAGTAAATGCAGCATTTAAGAAAGCAGCTGAAACTAACTTAAAAGGTATTCTAGAATATACGGAAGATCCAATAGTTAGTGTAGATATAGTAGGGAATCCTCACTCATGTATTTTCGATTCTATGACTACAATGGTCTACGGTAATACAGTGAAAGTAATGGGTTGGTATGACAACGAAGCAGGGTATAGCAATCGAGTTGCTGACCTAATTGCACGAATTTAAATGTTTATTCCAATTAAATTATTTAAGAAAAGGCCAACATTTTGTTGGTCTTTTTTATTTTTACGGAGTGCTTAGCAAGTTAAAATCTTTGGGACCTGGTCTGTTATATGCAGGTGCTGCTGTAGGGGTATCGCATTTGGTTCAGAGTACACGTGCAGGTGCTCAATATGGTTATATCCTCATTGTAGCCATTATTTTGGCTCATATTCTCAAATATCCATTCTTTGTTCTAGGGCCACGATATGCTAGGAGGAAGAACCAATCTCTGGTATTTGGTTTTGCTGAAATAGGCAATTGGGCAATATGGGTTTTGGGAATTCTAACGGTCACAACGATGTTTACCATTCAAGCTGCTGTTACTATTGTGACTGCTGGCTTGGTTCAAAAAATGACTGGACTTGGTATAAGTTCAGTAAATTTCTCTATCATAATTTTAATAACCTGCTTATGCATTCTCCAAATTGGAAAGTTTAAAATACTGGACCATTTGATGAAGGTAGTTATGATCGTATTATCAATTTCTACCATTGTGGCTTTTTTCTTTTCTTTTCGAAGCAATATTGATTTTACAGCGATGACTCAACACTCATTTTCATTAAGTGATAATAGCGATTTAAATTTTCTAGTCACGTTTGTTGGCTGGATGCCTGCTCCTCTTGATATTGCTATTTGGCATAGCATATGGGTGTTAGTAAAACCTGGAAGGCAGAGTCCTGATTCTAATTTTGACTTTAAAGTGGGGTTTTATGGCACTGCATTTTTAGGGATTTGTTTTTTGGTTTTAGGTGCTCATACCTTGTATCTCTCAGATATTACTCTAGAGGCGTCTGCTGGCGGATTTGCTGCTCAACTTATTGATATATTTGTTTCTAACATTGGAGGGAGCTTTTACTGGGTAATTACCATTGCTGCATTCACAACCATGTTCAGCACTACTATTACATGTCTAGATGCCATGCCCAGAGTGATGGAAGAAGTTTCTTCAAAAATGAAATTAAACCAAAAGATTCAATCAAAATCCTTTTGGCGATACATATTAACTTTAGGGACGATTATTCTACTTTTATTTTTCGTTAAAGACATGAAACAGATGGTTTCTTTTGCCACTACAGTTTCATTTCTCACAGCTCCTATACTTGCTTGGTTATGCTGGAAAGTTGTAAATAAAGATAATAAATTAACTGCCCTTTGGTCGCCATTTGAATATAAACTGGCGATATTGGGTATCTTGGTACTGAGTATTTTGAGTGTAATATATATATTATTCTAAAAAAAGAGACTTAACAAAACTATAAATGAAACAATTAACGGGTAGAGTACTAATTTCTGAACCATTTATTCAAGACCCAACTTTTGAGAGAAGTGTTGTACTCATGACGGATCATAATGAGGAGGGTTCTGTTGGGTTTATTCTCAATCAAAAGTCTGATCATTTGGTGAGTCAGTTGGTTTCTGATTTGCCCCATATTGATTTACCTGTATTTGTTGGTGGACCTGTTGAACTAGACGGGCTTCATTGTATTCACTCATATTCAGGTATAGATGAATCAGTATCTTTAAAGAAGAATTTATTTTGGAGTGGTGATTTTGGACAGATTATAGAAGGTCTAAAGTCTGGTGAGTATGAACAGAGTAGGTTTAAATTTTTTATGGGCTATAGCGGTTGGGCTAAAGATCAATTGCTTTCAGAAATTTCAGAAAGATCATGGATAATCGGTGATATTCCCTCAGAAATTATTTTTAATAATGAGATGATGGATAAAGACTTGTGGAAGTATGCTATCCGTTTGAAAGGGGGGAAGGATGCCTTGCTCGTCAATTCTCCAGCAAACCCGTTGTTAAACTAATTCACATATCTTTGGGCACATAATCATGGATCATATTTTAATAAATTCACACAATATTCTTCGTTGGGCAGTTTTACTATTTGGGTCATATGCAATTACAAAATCTGCTCGAGGACTTTTTTTAAAACAACCATATTCCCAAAATCATAATTTTTCTGCCACACTTTTTGTGGCGAGTGTCCACCTACAAATACTGATTGGATTCCTGCTATATATTGCAAGAGGCTGGTCGAATAATTTTAGTAAAATGGGAGAAATTATGGGAGATTCTACTCTTCGTTTTTGGACAGTCGAACACATTTTTGGGATGATATTTGCTGCTGCGTTAGTTCAAATTGGTCGAACAAAATCTAAGAAATCTACACAAGATTCAAAAAAACATAAGCTAGCATTAATATTTTATACCCTTGGTCTATTAATTATTATAGCCATGATTCCATGGCCGTTTAGAGGAGAAATAGCTCGATCATTATGGCCATAAGTTTTTAAATATGAGAGAAGAAACATTAAAAACCGTTGCGGGTATTTTAGGAAATGGCTACACATGTTTTGTGGACAAACAAACAGAGGAAGTTTTTTCAGCTGAAGACATTTCACTAGCCGAACAAAAGAGTTCAGAATATAAGTCTTTTGTTCCCTTAGAGGGTAAAGTAGTTTTTGGTATGATGGAAGAATTTACCGCCTTGGTAGAAGATTTTTCTAACCAATCAGAATTGATGGAAGCCCTCACATTCGAACAACCTTTTTCTAATTTTAAACAGAAAGTTTATAAAATAAATTTAGCAGATGATTGGATTGCCTTTCGAACTCAAAAAATTGTTAAAATTCTTCAAGGTTAACTCAGCGGATTTTGACATTTAGGACTTTCTTGCCTTCAATGAATCCTTGTAGTTCATCTCCCTCATATACAGGACCAACGCCTTCAGGTGTTCCAGTATAGATTAAATCACCAATCTTTAAGGTAAAGAACTCAGAGCAGTGTCCAATGATTTGAGGGATACTAAAAATCATAGATTTTGTATTCCCAGACTGAACGATTTGACCATTCTTTTTTAGTTCAAATTTGAGATTATCTAATGAATAATCCTTAACATCTAAAAATTCACCTAAAACAGCACTTTGATCAAATGCTTTGGCTTTTTCCCATGGGAGACCTTTGTCTTTTAGTTTTTTTTGGATATCACGAGCTGTAAAATCAATGCCTAATGTAAATTGTGAAAAATATTTTGGAGCAAATCGTTCTTCTATATTCTTCCCTAGTCGATTTATTTTTACTACAATTTCAGCTTCATAATGTACTTCATTGGTCCAGTCAGGAATATAAAAAGCATCTCTTTGTCGAAAGATAGCAGAGTCAGGCTTCATGAATATGACAGGCTCCTGAGGAGTTTCATTGCCTAGTTCTTCTGCGTGAGCAACATAATTTCTTCCAATACAGATGATTTTCATAAAATAAAATTTCTTTTGCAAAAGTAATCATATGCTTGAACCCACAGAACTTCTATATGCTTATACTCAAGGGTATTTTCCTATGGCTATTCCTGAGGAGAATGATGAGATTTTTTGGTTCAAGCCAGACATCAGAGGTATTATACCTTTAGAAGAATTTCATATTTCAAAAAATCTAAGGCGATTATTCAATAAGCACTACTTTGACTTAAGAATTAATGGAGATTTTGAAGGAACAATTCGTTCATGTGCAAACCGAAAGGATATTTGGATTAGTGAAGATATTATAAAATCATATTGTAAACTTAATGAGTTAGGTTATGGGTATAGTTTTGAAACTTGGAGAAATGGAAAACTCGTGGGGGGATTATACGGAGTAGCAATAGGAAAGGTGTTTTTCGGAGAGAGCATGTTTCATACAGAAACAGATGCAAGTAAAATTGCATTAATTTTTTTGGTTGAGTTTATGAAAGAAAACCAATTTAAATTATTGGATACTCAGTACATTAATGATCATCTCAAGCAGTTCGGTGCAATAGAAATACCCAATGAAGAGTACGAGTTATTATTAGAAGATGCTTTGGAGTCTTAATTATCCAAAAGCTGTTTTATAGAAGCTATTTTTTTTTCAGTTTCTTCCCACTCAGCTGATGGGTCAGAGTCTTCTGTTATTCCAGCACCAGCAAACAGTTCAATGGTATTTTGGTGAAACCTTATACATCTAAGATTTACAAAAAAGGTAGCACTATCTTTTTTAAGTATTCCTGTCATACCTGAATAAAAACCTCGATTCATGATCTCAAAATCTTGAATAAATTCAAAGCTGCTATCTCTTGGCAACCCACAAACAGCACTTGTTGGTTGAATAATTTTTAATAATTCTAAGGCATCTTGGGGTGAGCAAGCAACCTCGTAAGAAGTTTTTAAATGCTTGATGGTATTGAAATTTTCTTCAACTGTAGCAGATTTTTGATAGTCAGTAAGATTAAGTGAGTTCAATTTCTCCTCAATGAAGTCACAAACCATTAATTGTTCGTTTTTTTCTTTTGAAGTGAATTTTTCTTCCAAAGATTTAGTTCCTGCAAGAGCAACAGTATTCAGCATTCCTTCCTCATAATGTATTAGAAGTTCTGGGGATGCTCCGACCCATTGTTCAGGACCAATATTTACATAATATCCATAACTTGAGGAGTATTTTATGACTGAATTCTTAAAAACAGATAAAGGGTCATAATCCCCCGATATAATTTCATTTCGAGCAAGAACTACCTTTTTCATTTGACCAGTGGATATTGCTTGCTTGGCCATGAATACACTTGTTTCGTATTCTTCTTTTGATAGAGAGTCATTGATCATAAGATCATATTCATTAATAGGTTTTTTATTCTCCTTATTCCCAAAAAAATATGCTTGTTTTGATCGATCAAAAGGATAAAAAACCAAACCCTCTTTTTTCATCCAATACTTATCAATAGTATCAAAAAGCTCCATGCAATTCAGTTGGTATTGCTCTATTTTATGCTGTTGAGGGATGTGAATTAGTGCCCCGATATTTTCAGTATCCATTATTTTTTGTCAACTACAGCCAACGTCATTCTACTGATATTGATGAGTGTGTTTTCTTCTGATGATGTTTTGATTTCCCATACTTGAGTGCTTCGTCCAAGGTGTATTGCTTTTGCAGTTGCAAAAACCATTCCTTCACGCACACTCTTTAAGTGACTAGTATTTAGAGTCAAACCTAGACAAGATTTATTTTGGTGTGCAACAACCAGATTGCCGGCAAGACTAGCAACATTTTCCGCAAGTGCTGCTACAGCACCACCATGTAAAAGACCAAGTGGTTGGTGGACTTTGGATGATACAGGCATACTCATTGTAACGTAGTCCTCCCCAACGGCAGTAACCTTCATTTGAAGATGTTCGGCCAATGTATTTTTACCAAAGTCGTTAAGCTGAGATATCTTTATAGATTTGTAGGGTATCAAATTATTATTCTATGACTGCAAAGAAAACGATTTATATTATAAGACACGGAGAGACCGATTATAACAAGCAAGGTGTAATCCAAGGAAGGGGTATTGATAGTTCTTTGAATGAAATGGGTCAGCAGCAAGCACTTCAGTTTTATCGGGCATATCATCACATTCAATTTGATCGAATTTATACCAGTGAATTAAAACGAACACATCAAAGTGTAGATGCTTTTTTAAAAGCAGGGTATAAGCATCATGTATTGTCTGAATTGAATGAAATAGGTTGGGGGATGTTTGAGGGGTTGAAAGGAGATCCTGAGAGTAAAAGAGCATATCAATCCATTATCAACGATTGGTCATCAGGATTATTAGATAGATGTGTTGAAGGTGGAGAATCACCTAACTTAGTGTTAAAAAGGCAAAAAGTCGGGCTACAAAAAATCCTATCAACCAATGATAGTATAATCTTAATCTGCATGCACGGAAGAGCTTTGAAAATATTTTTATGCCTTCTTACGGATACACCATTAAGTAAAATGGACCAGTTTTATCATCAAAATTTGACACTGTATCAACTAGAATATGATGGACAAAAATTTGAAGTCGTTAAAGAAAATTGTTCTAAACATTTATGGATTTAGTCATTTTTAGACATGGTCTTATCAGTCCTTAAATGGTCATGATTTCTTTTTCTTTATTGGCAATGGTATCATCGATACGCTTGTTATAGGTGTCAATTATTTTTTGTATCTCGTTTTCACCGTCTTTTGCCATATCCTCACTAAGTCCGTCAGTTTTAAGAGATTTGATAAAGTCAATAGCATCTTTGCGGGCACTTCTTAATCCGATTTTACCATGTTCGCTTTCTCCTCGAACTTGTTTTACAAGTTGCATTCTACGTTCCTCTGTAAGTGCAGGAACATTAATAATCACTTGTTCGCCATCGTTTTGTGGATTTAATCCTAAGTTGGCATGCATTATCCCTTTGCTAATTTCATCAAGCATTCCTTTTTCCCAAGGCTTTACCATGATTGTTTTTGCATCAGGAGTATTTACGTTTGCCACTTGACTAAGAGGAACTTGACTTTCATAATACTCTACAGTTACACTATCTAGCATAGAGGGAGTTGCTTTACCCGCTCGTAATTTTCCTACTTCTGAAGCCACATGATTTAGTGCTTTTTCTGCGGCATCCTTTAATTCGTCAAGAATCATTTTTACATCATCGTTCATATGCTAAATCTAAATCTTTTGGACAAAGAAAATTAATTATTAGCAGTGTTACAAGAATATTATTTGACACATATAGAGAGATGCGATTATAACAGTTATGAGTGCAGTGAACAAAGCATTAGCAAATACACTTCGTTGAAGGTAAACAAAAACAAATGATAGCAAAACAGCCAAGGCCATGAAAGCATATATCATTAGATTATAATTACTGCTTATCAAAGTTACAGTCAAACCGAGAAGAGCTTGAACTAAAAATATATAATTTATATTTTTACTCAAATTTGGAAATCTAAAGGAATAACTATTCAGCTTTAAAATGTGAAAGGCAAAAGTGAATATGATAATCGGCGAAGTAATTTTTATAAGAGCGATACTATTTATTGGTCTATCTGAAGATGAATCCGGAATCATGCCGACAATATGCTCTGGAGAATCTATTAAAAAATAGATGCCAGCAGTACTTACAATAGTCATCCCTAAATTAATTAACGCCATTAAAAAACCTCGAGCATTTACAATTCCAATCTGAACAAATAGAAATAAGGTTGGGATGAATAAAAATATGCTATGATTCATGAATGCTTGAGATCCTCCAATAATAAGCCCCACATAGATTAAATATATATTGGAATAAATAGGAATTTCCCTAGCTCTCAATGCTAAATAAAAAGTACTTAAAAATATGGCCCCATAGATAATATGATCGGGTGATAAATCAATGACGAATAATGCTGAAAATACAGAAAATAATATGGTTGGGAGGGCCGTTTTTCGACCTATAATTCCAAATCGAAAACAGAGGTAATTTAAGATTACACTCTCTAAATAAAGCAAAATCATTAAGCCCCATTTTTGAGCAGCAAAATCGCCTAATACGATGGCATAACTTAGATAAATCAAACCGGATAATATTAATCCAATGCTATTTTTTTGGGTCAGTAGTCTAATCAATTATAAATCAATTTTAAAAGTGAAAACTTCTTATTCTTATAGGTAGGAATAATTAATTTATTGGAAGAAACTTGCATGGCACCATCCGGAATTATAGCTAGATAGTCGAGCTCAGTTTTAATTAGTTTTTGGCTATTTGTTTGTCCAGTATTGTAAATGGTGTATTGTACGACTTCTCCAGAGTTTCTGAATTGATCATTGTATAATAATTGGGTATATTTTTTATTTACAAATAAAGCAGCCGAACTGAAATATCCACCATCATTAATGGTAATTTGATTTTTGGTAATTCTTTGACGCCATTGCGGGTAGTATTCGTTATCATAGCTCAAGCTTAAAATTTCGTTAAATTTATAAATGTTTTTAGCAGTGCTTTGGGATATTCCGTTAATGATGTATATGTCACTTTCTGTAGAAATATCTTTTTGCTCTGCAATAATGAGAAGTCCTCCGTCCGATTGAGGTACGCATGCCTTAAGGGCAAAATCTTCTGCAATGGTGTTTGGGCTAAAAAATCCTGTGTTTAGAGATTTGAGCCATTCTGGATCAAATCGACGATATTTTGTGTCCCATAATAATTGATTTGAATCCAAGTTTGAAAATACAGTGCCTACATACCCTATTCCAGTTTTGGGACGATAAAATCCAACAAATTGAGCAACATCATTTAATCGATTGTAAATCAGAGATGCTGAGCCAATGGTTATGCTATCTGCAAATGGGTAAGACAAAACAGTATCCTTCTTAATAGTCATTATAATATCTTGATTTTTTGAATCAAGTTGGTCGCTTTTTCGACAATATAAGGTGGTGGTTTCTCGATTATTAATCACTATGTCTTTTATTTTTATTTGATGTCGGTGACTAAAATGGTAGTCTTTCTTTTGAATTAATTCAAAATTCTGATCAAATAAATATGTTGCAATAATGGATATGTTATTGGAGAGTCTAATCTGACTCACCACCAATTGGTTCAGTGAATCATTCATGCACAATCGAATTGAATTAGAACTCAGGGGGTGTTTGTTGTTATGGGTAAATAATGCAACCTCTTCACCCATTGGTTTCAAGTCAAATGATAGCCAAGAACCCGTTATATTATAATTCTTATCCGTCTTATTCCTTTTTGATTTGACGATCAAAATGCCTTTTGGAGTTAGCTGAACTTTCAATATTTGAGCATTTTTTAAATCAACATACAGGCTCAAGTCCAAGTTTAAATCAGAATTATAACGTTCCAAAAAAATACTTTTGGTGTAAAATCGATTGCGGTATCTCATTAAAAACACGCCAGAATAATTTTCGCCAATAACTTTAGGGAATATTGCTCCGCCTTTTAATCTTATAGGATTACTCCATTGCATTTCCTGGGCATGAAGAGGAATCTTGCAAGCCCAAAGAATAAGAATAATAAACCCTATTTTTTGAATGTATTTTTGCACGCGTAAAAGTACTATACAAAAGAACGAATTAATTAAACAAACTATCTATTGAAGCATCAAGTTATTCGCACTGTAGATCCAGAAAAAGCCATTTTAATAGGTGTAGAACCTAAAAATGTCCCCATCAACACCAATGATATTTATTTGGATGAGTTAGAATTTTTGGCATATACCGCTGGAGCTAAAAGTATGAAACGGTTCACCCAACGACTTGATTTCCCAAACCCAAAAACCTATTTTGGTAAAGGAAAGATAGAAGAAATTGCTGCATACGTCAAATCAAATAAAATTGATTGTGCCATTTTTGATGATGAGCTTAGTCCTTCTCAAATTAGAAATCTTGAAGAATTTATATCCTGTAAAATCATTGATAGAAGTAGTCTAATACTCGATATTTTTGCTAAAAATGCTCGAACAGCCCAGTCGCGTACACAGGTAGAATTAGCACAAAGTGAGTACTTACTTCCTAGATTAACCCGAATGTGGACTCACCTTCAAAAACAAAAAGGGGGGATCGGTATGAAAGGACCTGGTGAGAAAGAAATTGAAACCGACCGAAGGGTGATTCGAGATAAAATTGCCAAACTCAAAAAAGATCTAGCTCATATTGATAGTCAGAGCTCTACAAGAAGAAAAAATCGCGAATCCCAGTTTCGTGTGGCCTTGGTTGGTTACACAAACGTAGGTAAGTCAACCCTCATCAACCGCCTTGCAAAATCAGATGTATTAGCTCAAGACAAGCTCTTTGCTACACTCGACAGTACCGTTCGTAAGGTCGTGTTCCCACCTGACCCTATTACTTATAAGCCCTGTATTTTCTTACTTTCAGACACGGTTGGATTTATTCGTAAACTCCCTCATCAGCTTATTGAAAGTTTTAAAAGTACACTAGCTGAGGTCATTGAGGCTGATATTTTATTGCATGTGGTGGATGTCAGCCACTCCCAGTTTGAGGAGCAAATGACTACTGTATCCCAAACTCTTGCTGAGATTGGTGCTAGTGACAAGCCGGTGATTACAATCTTCAATAAAATAGATCAATATCATCCCTTAGCAACTTCCGATGATATTTTTCAAGACAAGACTATTTATGATATCCCAACACTCAAAAAAACATGGATGGCTAAATTGAATAAAAACATTGTATTCATATCTGCTAAGGAAGATTTGAATATGGAGGAGTTAAAAGATTTGATTCGAAAAAATATTTTGAAGCTTGGTTGATTAGTTATTTCATAATCTCTTGCATTGACAAAGCCACCCCGTCTTCTTTATTTGTTTTGGTAATAAAGTCGGCCATTGCTAAAACCTCTGGTTTTGCATTTCCAACGGCTACTCCCATACCAACAGCATCTAACATTTCCATATCATTATAATTATCTCCAAATGCAATGACTTGCTTCCATTCTAGAGAGGGAAATTCAATATCTAGAAGGGTTTGAATAGCAGATTTTTTCGATATTTTTTTATTGGCTATTTCTAAATAAGTATCTTTTGATTTATAAATATGGAGATCATATTCATAAAGGTCCATGAGGGATTTATAGATTTCTGCAATTTCTTCAGCAGGCCCCATACACATCACTTTGTGTGCTCCTCGGTTGGTAAGCTTAAACTCTGATATGGTTTCTTGAATGTTTCGTACAGAAGGCTTTACCTTGGTATTGTTATTCTCCCGCTCGGCCCAATAATCCCATTGTGGAACATACCAATCGTCTGAATTATAGATGCTTACATGCACCTCTGTGCCAACAGCAAATTTTGCAATTTGATTTACAATAGTATTTGGAATTTCCATACTTGTCAGCACCCGATCATCAGCCATTACTAATCCCCCATTGTAGGCAATTAATGGACTTTTTTCGATCGATAAATCTTTTTGTAAGTGCCTCATAGCTTCAGGCATTCTGGAAGATGCTAAAACACAATGGCATGCGTCTTTGACACGATTAAATTGGTCTATTGTAGCTGGTGAAAGTACGCGATCTTTATTGAGAAGTGTACCGTCAATATCAGAGCATAGGAGCTTATAATTCATTTTGTTGCGAAAAAATATATCAAAAACGAAAGATTTAGAAAATATACAAATAGATTTCCTCTGTTTAGTAACATTTTTGCTTAACGGCGATTGTTTTACCTTTGTCCATGTATCGGAAAATATACCTGTATGAAATTAAAAAATTATGCTGAAGGAAGATGGCAAGATCATCAAGGTGATGGGGTAGCTCAACATCATGCAATCACAGGCGAACTTATTGGCACTGCTGGTAGTGAAGGATTGGACTATGAAGCCATGGCTCATTATGCTCGCACCGTTGGTGGCAAGGCTCTTCGTAAAATGACCTTTTATGAACGCGGGTATATGCTCAAAAAACTTGCGTTGTACCTAACCGAAATCAAAAAGAAATATTATAATATCAGTTATCAATCAGGAGCAACTAAGAGTGATAGTTGGGTAGATATTGATGGTGGAATTGGGACATTATTCACCTATGCAAGTCTACGCAGACAAATGGGGAATCAGTCTTTCTATGTAGACGGAGATACAGCCAAAATAAGTACCAATGGAACATTTGTAGGTCAACACATTATGAGTCCCAAACAAGGGGTTGTAGTGCATATTAATGCCTTTAATTTTCCGATTTGGGGGATGCTCGAAAAACTCAGTGCCAATCTTTTGGCAGGTGTTCCAGCAATTGTTAAACCATCTGAAATGACTTCTTACCTTACCCAAGCTATGGTAGAGGATATTGTAGCTAGTGGTATAGTTCCTGAGGGAGCAATTCAACTGGATTGTGGTCGAGGACACGGAATATTAGATAAACTAACGGCTCAAGATTTGATTACGTTTACGGGTTCTGCTCAGACAGGGCGAATGCTTAAGTCGATGCCACACATTATAGAAAATGCAATTCCATTTAATATGGAGGCAGATAGTTTGAATGCGGCTGTACTCGGTGAAGATGCAGCACCAGGCACTCCAACTTTTGATCTGTTTATCAAAGAAGTTCGAAGAGAGATGACCACCAAAGCGGGGCAAAAATGTACCGCAATTCGAAGAATCATTGTTCCCGAAAAATATTTAGAGGATACACAAATTGCATTAGGCAAAAGTTTATCCAAAACCACGGTTGGTGACCCTGCCCAAGACGGGGTTCGTATGGGAGCATTGGTCAATCGCTCACAAATGGATGTCGTGAGAAATCGAGTTTTAGAGCTATCCAAAAACACGCCGATTGTGAGTGGAAGTTTGGATCAGTTTGATGTATTAGGAGCAGACAAGAGCAAAGGGGCTTTTGTACCACCAATTTTGATGCTCAATGATAACCCCATGCAGAAAACAGATAGCCATGAGGTAGAATGTTTTGGTCCAGTAAGCACATTGATGCCCTACCAAGATTTGGATCAAGCAATTGAGCTAGCTAAAATGGGTAAAGGTTCATTGGTCAGCACCATTGCAACGTCTAATATAAACACAGCTACCCAATATGCCGTTGAAGCATCTGCTTATCACGGAAGAATATTAGTACTCAATGAGGAGTCTGCACCCGAAAGCACAGGGCACGGTTCTCCTATGCCACAATTGATGCATGGAGGTCCGGGAAGAGCTGGAGGTGGAGAAGAACTTGGAGGCATAGGCAGTGTAAAACACTATTTGCAACGTACTGCATTGCAAGGACATCCATCCATGCTTACAGAAATCACCCAAAAATATCAATATGGTGGAGCATACAAAGAAAAAGACGTACATCCGTTTCGTAAATACTTCGAAGATTTGGAAGTGGGCGATACCGTTGTTACAGCCAAGCACACCATTACCACGACAGACATTGTCAATTTTGCCAATGTAAGCGGGGATAACTTCTATGCACACATGGACGAAACATCGCTCGAAGGAACCACTTTTGAGGGGAGAGTTGCCCATGGTTATTTTGTGCTGAGTAAGGCTGCAGGATTGTTCGTAGATGCTAAAAAAGGGCCTGTTTTACTCAATTATGGACTGGACGAATGTCGATTTACTAAACCGGTATATCCAGGGGCTACTATTGGGGTTCGATTTACTGTAAAAGAAAAAATTAATCAAGAAAAGAAAGCGGAAGACGACGTGGCTAAAGGCATTGTCAAGTTTTTGGTGGATGTATATGACGAAACAGGAGATACGGTAGCCCTTGCTACCATACTAACCATGGTGAAAAAAAGAAACCAAGAAGACGAGATATAACATGAACGCAGTAGATCAAGGAAACGTAACCTATACCATAGAACAAGGAATAGCTTCTGTCGAATTTTCGCACCCATTGAGCAACTCATTGCCGGGCAAGGTGTTGGCTAAACTAGCCGATACCATCACCACATTAGGAGAAGATGATGCTGTTAAAGTCATTGTAGTGCGAAGTGCTGGTGAACGAGCATTTTGTGCTGGAGCAAGTTTTGATGAGTTGGTAGCTATTGATAATTTAGAGACAGGCAAGGTATTCTTTTCAGGATTTGCCAATGTGATCAACGCTTGTCGTACCTGCCCTAAATTGATCATCGGAAGGGTGCAAGGCAAAGCCGTAGGTGGAGGAGTAGGACTGGCTGCTGCTTTTGATTATACCCTTGCTACCCAAGATGCCTTTATAAAACTCAGTGAGTTGGCTGTAGGAATAGGACCATTTGTAGTAGGGCCAGCAGTAGAACGAAAAATGGGGGTATCTGCCATGAGCCAGTTGGCTATTAATGCTACCGAATGGCAAAGTGCAGAATGGGCAAGATCCAAGGGGCTATATACGGGAGTTTATGATACTGCAGAAGCCATGGATGAGGCCATCGATGCATTAGCTAATCGACTCTGTCAGTCTAACCCAGAGGCCACGAAACAACTGAAAAAAATCTTTTGGCAAGGAACCGAACATTGGGGTCAGCTACTCGCCGAACGTGCAGAAATCAGCGGTCAACTTGTTCTTTCTGACTTCACTAAGCAAGCCATTGCTAAGTTTAAGGCGAAGTAAGCGGACACCCCTTTATTGTCCATTCATCCCTTTCTACTTCACGATTTTCTCAAACTGCAAGGACTCGGCTCTTTTTAGGAGTTCGTCTTTTGTAAACCAAGCGTTCTCGGTGTTATTTATCGCACTGATATAGCGGTCTATCCCAAAGCTAATTTCCCGTACTTTTTTGTATGATCGGCTAGCTCTTCGATTATACTTATTGCGATACAAGATGAACCCATTGGTGCCATATACATCAATTTTGTATTTGTTCCTCGATCGATCTTTTGCATACAGTCCATTGTATGTGTGGTTTTGTTTGCCTTTCGTTAGCAAGTCAAAAATGCCGTATGCCCACAATCCTTTTTTGTCGTTGTAGAAATAACCACTTGCCTGCCAATGACCCACCATTTCTTTTGACCACCTAACATACCCTCTGTTCCGAGCATAAGACCAACCCAACTTATCGATGGTAAATCCTACAAATTGGTCTTGGTCCACAATCTGGTCAGGAATGGTATAAAAAGCATTGTAAAACTCATTGTAATTCAACAAACCTTTCCCTTTTCCGATGTCGGATAATATGGCGTGTAACTCCTCTTCGGTTTTGTCTGTAGATTGGCTAAAGATGATGTATTGTTGGCTATCATCCACTAGTATAAGGTAGGTTCTGAAATAGTTTTTTCGGGGTTCGATTGTCACCTTGTATCCATATAACTTGGTGTAGGATTTTACTTCAATTTCTTTTTTCTCTTCGAAGTCGTATTCTCCAGTTTCTAGTATTAAATCGGCATATTGCTCCGCTATTTCAAAACTCTTTTTATTTCTGCTAGTAATCATAGATCCTTGCTCGATACTCGATGGGCGTGCTCTTAATTTACCAATATCAATGGTTACGCGATCGCCATACAAATTGTCCTTATAGATCACTTCTGAAAACGCTGTTGTGTTTTTTAGAATGAGCTTCTTTTTAATTCCCCTAGGGAGATCCATAGACATGGAATAAATTTGACTAAACCCTTTCATATTCTTCGGATCTTCAGGTGTGTTCAAGACAAATGTTTTTTGGACAATAAGCGAATTACTCTCCGGGAATTTTCCCATTACATTGAAAATCTCCTCTTTAACACCCGGTTTGTTTGATGCAATTTTCTGTTTTTCGGATTGTTTGAGTTCTTCGAGTTCGAAAATTGCTTTCTCAAACGATTCAAAAGTGACCACTTTCAGGTCCTTTAGTTTAAATCTATTTTCGATTCGGGTGCGTACACTTCTGGCAGAGTCCAGAGTTTCAATATTATTTGCTAAGATATAGTACCACTGACCATCATTATCCGAACTATCTTCATATTGTATCATATATGCATTAATATCTAAGTCGATCAATCGATTGGTTAGTTTTTCGGCTTGATAAAAACTACGTTCTTTAGCAATTTGAATAGCATAGGGCTTCTCCTTAGAAAAGGGTTCTATTTTTCGTTGACATCCATAGACAAGGAATAAAATCAGAGTTACCAAGACTAGTTTAAGATTGCTCATAATGGGAGTAGTAGGGGGCTAATATAAAAAACTTGAATTTATTGAAGGATGTAGTCTTATTCTCCAGAGGAGTTTTTTTGCTTCATCATATCCAATGCCACATCGACAATCATATCTTCTTGTCCACCTACCATTTTACGTTTTCCAAGTTCTTGGAGGATGTCTGCGGTATTAAGTCCGTATTTTTGGGCAGCTCGTTCGCTGTGCAGTAAAAAACTAGAATATACACCCGCATACCCCAAGCTGAGGGTTTCTCGATCTACACGCACAGGACGTTCTTGTAAGGGTCGAATGACATCATCGGCCAAATCCATGAGTTGATTTACATTGGCTTGGGTATGTTCTCCCATTTTATTCAAGACGGCTATCAGTACTTCCAAAGGGCAATTTCCAGCTCCAGCACCCATGCCTGCTAGCGATGCATCTAGTCGATTAGCCCCGTGTTGCATGGCTACAATGGTATTGGCTACTCCCAAACTGAGATTGTGATGACAATGAATGCCTATCTCTGTATCGTTAGATAAGGTATCTTGAAATGCTTTCATTCGATCTGCCACTCCATCCATCATCAATGCACCGGCACTATCAGTCACATAAACACAATCTGCTCCATAGCTTTCCATGAGCTTAGCTTGTTCGGCAAGTTTTTTGGGTTCATTCATGTGAGCCATCATCAAAAATCCACCGACATCCATCCCCAATTTTTTGGCAGCTTCGATGTGTTGTTTGCTTACATCGGCTTCCGTACAATGGGTGGCAATACGCACAGAACGTACACCCAAAGCGTGAGCTTTTTTTAAGTCTTCGATGGTTCCGATGCCTGGCAATAGAAGAGTCGTGAGTACCGCATGATTTAGTTCTTCGGCAATGCCTTCGAGCCAATCCCAATCGGTATGAGCACCAAATCCATAATTGAAGCTACCACCATTCAACCCATCTCCATGAGCAATTTCTATGGCATCTACTCCCGCTTGGTCTAGACCAATGGCAATGGATTTTAGTTTCTTTTTATCATATTGGTGTCTGATGGCGTGCATGCCATCTCGAAGCGTTACGTCTTGTATGTAAAGTTTCTTTTTGCTCATAATTGTCCAATCATTTTTTCTCCAACAGCAAGGGCTGCACTGGTCATAATATCAAGGTTTCCGGCATATTCAGGGAGGTAGTGTCCAGCACCGATTACTTGTAAAAGTACGGTTGTTTTAAGTCCATGTTTGTATCCCAAGCCTTCAATAAAAACTGGTTGGTCTTCGGGAATATCATCAAACTGCACTTCTTGATGAAGGGTGTATCCTGGGACATATTTTTGAACTTCTGCTACCATAGCATGGATACTCTCACGAATTGCTTCTCGGTCTGCAGATTTGCTGAGGGTGAATACAGTATCTCTCATGACCAATGGAGGTTCTGCAGGGTTAAGTATGATAATGGCCTTGCCTTGGTCTGCTCCACCAATTTTTTGAATGGCTTCGGAGGTAGTTTCTGTAAACTCATCAATATTGGCTCGCGTACCTGGGCCAGCAGACTTACTTGCTATGCTAGCAACGATTTCTCCATAGTGTACATGTGCAATTCTACTCACGGCAGCTACAATAGGAATGGTAGCTTGTCCTCCACAAGTGACCATATTAAAAATGGATTCAGAATGAATATCGGTATTCAAAGAAAGTTTTTCGCTTAGTTCTGTATCAAAATTGACTGCAGGAATCACATATGGTCCAACGGCAGCAGGGGTGAGGTCAACTACTTTTTTGTTGGGGAAAGGCTTGATTTTTTCAAGGTTATACAAGTGAGCTTTGGCAGAAGTTGCATCAAAAACAACGGCAATTTCTTTCCATACATCCATTTGAATAAGTCCGTCAATTCCCTCGCTACAGGTTTCAATGCCCATGCGTTTGGCTCTTGCTAGTCCATCCGAATTGGGATCAATACCTACCAAACAACCTACTTCGAGTATTGAAGAATTTCGGATGATTTTTATCATTAAATCGGTGCCGATGTTCCCGCTACCGATGATGGCTGCTTTTTTTTTCATGGTTAAGTGATTTGGATATTTACACTTCCTAGCCCTTGGATGTTTGCTTCAAAAAGATCTCCTTTTTCTATTGGAACCATTGGTCCTAATGCTCCAGAGAGGAGAATTTCTCCAGCTCTTAGTGGTGTTCCGTTTTTTGCCATTATTCGAGCGAGCCATAAGGCAGCATTCAGTGGATTATCCATGCATGCACTCCCGATGCCTTCTGAGGCAATTTCTCCATTTTTAGTCATGGACATAGTACAATTAGGTAGGTCCAGTTCATCAATGTGAACTTTATTTTCCCCCAATACGAAATGGCTAGCACTAGCATTATCAGCTATCGTATCTGTGATACGGATATCCCAATTTTCAACGCGACTACCCACAATCTCAATAGATGCTGAAACATATTCGATAGCATCGATGAGATCTGTAATGTCAATATCTCCATCCAAATCTTTTCCAATCATAAATGCAATTTCTGCTTCGGCCTTGGGCTGCATCAAATCGGTGTGGGGGAGTTCTCCTCCATTTTCTATTTGCATGGATTCGAATAAGATGCCATAATCAGGTTGATCTACACCTAATTGTTCTTGAACAGCAAAGGAGGTGAGTCCAATTTTTTTTCCAACTACACGCTCTCCACTTTCAATACGCTTTTGAATATTGATTTTTTGTACGGCATAAGCTGCTTCAATATCAGTAGCAGTGATTATTGCTCTAACAGGGGCAACGGTTGATTTATTAGCGTTGGAGTCCCAAAGTAATTGAGCTACTTGATTAATTTGATTCATTTCTGATTGCGAATATATCATATTATACAACCTAACTTAAACTCATTTTATTCAAATAAAATAAAATCAAAATGGTGTTTTGAGCGTTAATTATATAGTGAATATCGAGGAGTTATACGAACAGGGAAATTATTTAGCTGTGATCAACCATTTGAAAGGCAGTACGGAGGTAAGTCATTTGTCAATTTTGGCATTTTCGTATCAAAAAACCAAACGTTGGGAAAACGCAATGGAATGTTGGAATCGTTTGATTGCTAAAGACCCTAATAATGCAGAATATTATAACGAGCGTGGAGTGTGTAAGTTTAATATGCGTTTCAAACATGCGATTCAAGATTTTAACCGTGCAGTAGAGCTAGAGCCTAACAATCCATATTTCTATAGTTGTAGAGCTTATATAAAAGACAAAACTGGAGACACTGAAGGATGCGTTGAGGATTACACTAAATCGTTATCACTTGATCCTACTGATGCCATAACCATGAATAACTTGGGTTTGGCAGAGCAAAAATTAGGACATACAGCTAAGGCAAGAGCTCAATTCAAATCAAGCGATGAATTGTTAGGAATCGAAACAATTGATTCAAGAGAAGATCAATACGAACCATTACCAACGGTTGGTGAAAACAAACAACCATCCACCATTTGGAAAGAATTTAAAAAAATGGTCTCATCCAAATCTGGCTTTAAGCAGTTTTGGACAGAGTTTAGAGGAAAATAGTTCTGTTATTATTCTTGTAATGTGCATTTATTGTGTATATTATAATCATGCTTTTAGATAAAAATATTGTCAATCTTTCAAATTTCAGAAGACGTGGTGTACAGACTTTAATCAACAATGGATTATCTAAACATCATCTAAAACATTTTTGGGATGGCTCATATTTTGATGAGGAATTTTTCATGGCTGATGAGAAGACGAAATACATCCCGACTCACCCTAAGACCATACTTAACCGAATAAATAATCCCGATATGGGTCCTGAATGGAGTATGAATCCATACCAAGGTTGTGAGCACGGCTGTGTGAATTGCTTCGCTAGAATTACGCATGAATATTGGGGTTATAATGCTGGTCTTGATTTCGAAAAAAATATACTTTATAAATACAATGCAGCAGAATTGCTAGAGCATAAACTCAAGAGTAAATCTTGGAAAGGAGAAAAAATAACTATCAGCGGGAATACGGATTGTTATCAACCTGCTGAGAAAAAGTTAAAAATTACGCGTCAACTTCTTGAGATTTGTTTGAAGTACAATCAATCTGTTGTGATTATTACCAAGAACGCATTGGTTTGTCGAGATATTGACATTTTAGAAAAAATGGCTGCCAATGGTCTTGTCGAAGTTTGCATGTCAATTACTACCTTGAATGAGGACTTGAGAAAAGTTTTAGAACCTCGAACATCCAGTTCAAAAAATAAACTCAAAGTAATTAGAACATTGTCTGAGCACAGTATTCCTGTAGGTGTTTTATTGGCACCGATAATACCAGGTCTTAATAGTGATGAAATTTTTAAAATTTGCGAGGCAGCAAGTAATGCGGGTGCTTCATTTTTGAATCACACATTATTACATTTAAACGGAACAACAGCCTTATTATTTGAAAACTGGATTTACAAAACATTCCCTCTCAAAGCATCTCGAGTCTTGCATCAGATTGCAGAGGCTCAAGGAGGGAGTTTAAATAAAGATGATGCATCTAATCGAAGAAAGAAATCTAGTGCAATAGGGCAAGCAATTCACCAACAGGTTCGTCTTGCAAAAAGTAAATATCAGTTGAACAAAGCAAGGCAAAAGATTGCTCCACTTAAACTTGGAATCAAACAAACTCCTCAACTGAACTTATTCTAAGAGCTGGGTTCTTTTTCTAATATCTTTGCTTCATGGGGTCTAGAGAATGCCTAAATTGTAAAAAGCTATTGATAGGTCGAGCAGATAAGAAATTCTGTGACAAGCAATGCCGAAATGAATTTAACAACATTCAATAAGGTAGTTCAAACAACTATATTAGAAAAGTCAACCGTATCATTAAGAAAAATAGATCCATTCTAGCTGAACTATGTCCACTCGATAAGTCGGTCAAGGTTTCCAAAAAACAATTGACCAAAGAGGGGTTTAGCTTTGAGTATTTTACGAATACTTATACAACAAAAGCAGAAAAAACCTATCATTTTTGTTATGAATATGGATATTTAGACCTTGGAGATGATTACTTTGCACTCGTCTATAACAAAACGTATACTAAGTAAGCAATGAAAGATTTTCTTAAAACAGAACTTTTTAAGATTGGGGATCAAGGTTCGGTCACTTTATCAAGTCTCTTATACATAATTATTTCGGGTTTTGTCATTTGGTTTGCTTACAAATGGGTAAAGAAGTTGGCTAAATCAGCGGTAAAATCTGGTCGATTGGATAGTGGAAGAGAATTTGCCATTACCCGCATCACAAAATATGTATCTATTCTCATTTTTGTTATCATAGCCTTGGTTGCATTTCATGTGAATTGGACTGGTTTTTTGGCTTTAACTCCACTACTGCTGGGTGTAGGTCTTGGTTTGCAACAAGTGGCCAATGATCTTGTATCTGGATTTATCTTATTGGTAGAACCTACCATACGTGTCAATGACATTGTGGAGGTTGATGGTGTGGTCGCAAAAGTTACTTTAATAGGGTTAAGAACATCAAAAGTGACCACTCGTGATGGTATTTCGATGATTATACCAAACCACCAACTGGTGAGTGAGAAATTAATTAATTGGAGTACAAGCGATAAGATTACTCGTTTCAAGATTAATGTAGGCGTTGCATATGGAAGTAATGTGGAGCTTGTGAAAAAGATACTAGAAGAGTGTGCTTGGAAGCATTCTAAGGTAATTACTAATCCGTCTCCTATGGTATTTTTTAAGGATTTCGGTGATTCGAGTCTTGATTTTGAATTGGTGTTTTGGAGTAATCAATTATTTCCTATTGATCACGTTATGAGTGATTTAAGATATCAAATAGAGGAGTCATTTCGAAAAAATAATATCACCATTCCGTTCCCGCAACGTGATTTACACATCAAACGAGAAGACTCACTAGGTTGAAAATTTAGGATTTTAGATCATAAGAAATTCCAAGTGTAAATAATCGATTAAACCACCCAACTCTGCCCCATAATGATGGAGAGTTTGCATTTACCTGATAATCTCGAATGGAAAAAAGAGAGTAGGAGTGCCTCAAATCAATATTTGTTCGGTCGTTTAAGGCATAAGAACCACCTAGGTGAAAGCCAATTTCTGTTTTTTTAAGTTTGAGTTCTTTCCTTTTTCTTCCATTATCATCCCGCTCATTAAAAGTATTTACTCCCAGAGATAGCCCTCCATAGGGTTCAACTTTTTCCCAACCAAGGTATTTAACTAGAAAAGGAACTTCAAGGTAGTGGTAATTCAGGTCAAGGGTTTCTGTTGGTGGTCCTTCAGGATCAATTACTTTCTTTGAACCTTTCATACTGTATCGGATTTCAAAGGCAGACTCCCAATCTGAATTAATGGGTCTGTTTATCTGAATGCCTGCATTAACTCCAAGCTTATTATATCCTGCAAATTGGTCGCCATCCACTTGACTGAAATTTGCTCCCAACAATAATTGAGCTCCAAAGTCTTGTGCATAAGACATAGAACAGCTTAATAAAAAGGAATAAATTATGTATTTAAGGAGTAGATTTTTTAACATCATAAGTCAAATTTAATTCCTTGAGCAAGAGGCAAATCTGTACCGTAATTGATTGTGTTTGTTTGACGACGCATGTATTTTTTCCATGCATCAGATCCACTCTCTCTTCCGCCACCTGTTTCTTTTTCGCCTCCGAATGCTCCGCCGATTTCTGCTCCACTTGTTCCTATGTTTACGTTGGCAATTCCGCAATCGCTTCCTGCGGCACTTAAAAAACGTTCAGCTTCTTGAATATTATCTGTAAAAATGGCTGAGCTTAATCCCTGTTTTACATCGTTTTGTAATTGGATGGCCTCATCTAATGTTTGATAAGGGATTAGATAAACAATTGGTCCAAAGGTTTCTTTTTGAACAATTTCAAAATGATTTTTGGCAATAGCAATGCATGGACTTACATAGCAACCCCCTTCATAACCTTTCCCAGAAAGTACTTCACCACCTATTAATACTTCACCTCCTTCATCATGAACTGCATGTACTGCATGGGTAAAAGTCGTTACAGCATCTTCATCTATCAATGGACCAACATGGTTGTTTTCGTCGAGTGGATTACCAATTCTTAGTTGTCCGTATGCTTTGACTAACTTATTTTTAAATGTATCAAAAATGGATTCATGAATAAGGAGTCTTCGAGTACTGGTGCATCGTTGACCAGCTGTTCCCACACAACCAAAAACAGCAGCAATAAGAGCATTATCCAAGTTGGCATGCTCGGATATAATGACAGCGTTATTGCCTCCAAGTTCTAAGAGTGAACTTCCTAAACGAGAACCAACTACCTCACTTACTCGCTTACCCATTCGAGTACTTCCAGTAGCACTAACCATTGGAATTCGTTTGTCTTTTGCCATTTGTTCTCCAATTCTATAATCTCCAATTACTAAATTAAAAATGCCTTCAGGTAGATTATTTTCAGTGATTACACTTTCTAATAATCGATGACAGGCAATAGCCGTTAAGGGTGTTTTTTCGCTAGGTTTCCAAACACATACATCACCACATACAGCAGCTATCATACTGTTCCATGCCCATACAGCTACTGGAAAATTAAATGCAGAAATAATTCCAATAATACCCAATGGGTGCCACTGTTCATACATGCGATGATTTGGTCGCTCACTATGCATGGTAAGACCATACAGTTGTCTAGATAGTCCTACAGCAAAATCACAGATATCAATCATTTCCTGTACTTCTCCTAATCCCTCTTGATAGCTTTTACCCATTTCTAGGCTTACCAATTTCCCCAAGTCTTCCTTGTGGGCTCTTAGCTTCAAACCGTATTGTCTTACAATTGACCCGCGTTCAGGAGCTGGAACAGTTTTCCAATATTTGGCAGCTTCTTGTGCCTGCAAAATCACCTTTTCATAATCCTGTTCATTAGCATAAACTACCTCTCCTAGCTTGGACCCATCCATTGGTGTATGTACTTCTTTAGTCTCTGTATTTGATGAGTTGATCCATTGAGTTCCGGTGCATATACTTGCATTTTTTGATGCAACATTCAAGTTATTCAGTAGTTTTTGGATTGATTCTGACATGGTAATTGATAAAACACAAATGTATCAATTTGAAGTTCAAAACAAGATGAGGTCCTATCAATTATGGGTCCATTGGGATTCTTATCTAGCAAATTCTTAAATTTGCAAACATATTATGAAGTACAAAGCACTCAACCCACAACTATTTATCCAGAATCGAAATCGTTTTATTGCTCAAATGGAGCCTAACAGTATAGCTATTTTTCATAGCAACTACCAATACAGTTGGAATGGCGATATGACTTATAAGTTTAAGCAAAACTCCGATATTTTTTGGTTGAGTGGTATGGATCAAGAAGACAGTATATTGGTCTTGTACCCTGATTGCCCAATACCAGAATATAGAGCATGCCTTTTTTTGGTAGAGACCAATGAAATGATTGCAGTTTGGGATGGTTATAAATACACCAAAAAGGATGCTACTGCCACGAGTGGTATCAATTCTATCTATTGGAATGGGAATTATATGCAGCAGTTGAGACCTATCATTAATATGGCAGATAATATATATCTTCCATTGAATGAGAATGATCGATTTTCTCCGAAGAGTCCAGCAAAGGCAATTGATTTCGTTCATGAAATACAAAAACTATATCCATTGCATACGTACAAACGAGCAGGGAAAATATTACAACGTTTACGCAGTGTAAAAACTGCTTTTGAGCTTGAAGTGATGAAGGAGTCTGTGAAAATATCTAAGTTGGGATGGGAACGTGTTATGAAATTTACCAGGCCTGGTGTATGGGAGCATGAGATTGAAGCGGAATTGATACACGAGTTTACTCGAAATAGAGCCAATGGATTTTCCTTTGAGCCGATAGTCGCAAGTGGTTTATCTGCCTGTACCTTACATTACATTGAAAATAACAAGCAAGTAAATGACGGAGATTTAGTTCTCATCGATTGTGGGGTAGATTATGCTAATTATGCTAGTGATATGACACGATGCTTGCCTGCAAACGGTAAATTTTCCTCTCGTCAAGCAGATGTTTATAGTGCAACACTTCGTGTGATGAAACAAGCCCGAGAAAAATTAGTGCCAGGAACCATGTTGATGGAATATCAGAAAGAGGTTGAAGGCTTGATTGAAGATGAATTAATCGGTTTGGGCCTATTGACCAAAGAGGATATCAAAAACCAAGATCCATCATGGCCAGCATTGAAAAAGTACTTTATGCACGGTACTTCTCATTTTTTAGGGGTAGATGTGCACGATAGCGGCATGAGATATGAGCCTATGGAAGTTGGCATGACATATAGTTGTGAGCCTGGGATATACATTCAAGAAGAAGGGATTGGCGTGCGAATTGAGAATCAAATACTCATCACCGAAAATGGTCCTGTGGACATGATGGATGAGGTAGGAATGCCAGTTGAAATTTCGGATATCGAGGATTTTATGGCGAGTTAGATGTAGTAACATCTTTTAATGGATTAAACGCTTATAAAGTTCGATAAAGGACAACTTGCCTTGGGGCAGTGCTCGGTATATTTGCGGTATACATATTTAAACTTTTTATAACACATTTTAATTTTCTTAATCATGAAAACAACATTTATTACCACCGTATTATTATTTGCTATTTTTTCTAGTTCATTTGCTCAAAAAGACTGGGCAGTAGCATTACATCAACCCGATAATTTTAAATCTGCTCCCGATGGGTCGACCACATTTGCGGTAGAGTTTGACTGTCAAATTTTAGAGGGGTCTGTTCAGGTAGGGGATAAGCTAATTTATCGTGTTCTTATTTTAGATTCAGAATCTCAAGAATTAATCATTACTTTACCCTCCTCTGGTTTTATGCCAAGCAATATAAGGTATGAGATAGGTTCTTCTGATATCTATAGAATTGGTTCAGAGTTCACAGCAGGTGGTTTAACAATTGAAGATTCTAAAAACATAACCGTAGTAGTTGAAAGCTATCTTACTAGAAATAGTGAAAATGATGACCCCATTATAGATACAGATTCGACTAATAATATCTCTACAGCTACTGCTAGATGGCTGAGTGAGGACGATGCCGCATCGGTTCAAGATTTTGTGGAATTCTCTCCACTGGTTTATCCTAATCCTGCTCAGGACGTTATTCATGTTCAGCTGCCTAGTTCTGAGCCAGCCAATATGGAGCTAACAGACGTCAAAGGTAATCTTGTCCTATCGTCAATGGAAAGTGTTTTCAATCAGCAGTCTATCGACGTAAGTACCTTGCCAAATGGGATGTATGTATTAAGCATTAAGCAAGGACAGAAAGTGAATCGACCACAACGAATTATTGTGCAGCATTAATCCGAGATTAGAAACTAAAAAAATCCCTGCTGTTTGTTAATCAAGCTCAGGGATTTTTTTATAGGATATTTAAATCGTATAATTATTTAAAAATCTTTGTAGTTATTTTTTGAATAAAACATTACTTTTGCAAGCCTTTTAAAAGAATAAACAGACGATTAAGTCACTATTATAGTATACAATGAGTAAGCGGACATTTCAACCAAGCAGACGAAAAAGAAGAAACAAGCACGGTTTCAGAGAAAGAATGGCTACTAAAAATGGTAGAAAAGTGTTAGCAGCTCGTCGCAAGAAAGGGCGTAAAAAGCTAAGTGTTTCTGACGAGCCTCGTCACAAGCATTAATTTTATCCCCCAAATTATTTAAATGGGGACATCCAATACATTTCATAAGCAAGAGAAACTTTCACACAAAGAAACGATTGATTCTATTTTTCAAAAAAATGGCGAGTCCATTTTTCAACCTCCTTTGCTTTTTGTCTATCTTAAAAAAGAATTAAAGACACCCTACCCTTGCCAATTATTAGTTTCTGTAGGAAAGAGAAAGTTTAAAAAAGCTTCAGACCGAAACCGAATTAAACGACAAATTACAGATATCTATAGACTTCAAAAGCAGCGAATTTATCAAGTTATTAAAGACGATACTCAATATGCAATTGGTGTTATATATCTAGGAAAGGAATTGCCAGAATATCAAATACTTGAAAAAAAATTAACTTTGTCTATCGATGAATTTATTAAAAGGATTGAGTAAGGTGCTTTCTTTAGTGTTATTACTACCTATTTGGATTTATCAAAAACTAATATCCCCTTTTTTGCCTGCAACTTGCCGCTACTCTCCGACATGCAGTGCATATGCGGTGGAGGCCATTAAAAAACATGGTCCGTTTAATGGGTTTTATCTATCTATCAAACGAATATTAAGCTGTCACCCTTGGAGTAAGAAAAACGGATACGATCCTGTACCTTGATTGTAGTATAGCCCTTTTTTATAAGTGTCTCACTGATGGATGAAATGTTCAACGAACTCATCAGTTTGGTTATCTTTGCCGCTAGGATCATCTAGTTTTGAAAAAATATATTCTTATACCCATTATTGGTGCTTTTTTTCTACTCAGCTTCAAGGCTGGAGATTACTTTGAGATATCTAAAAACTTAGAAATTTTTGCGAAGGTTTATAAAGAAGTTAATACGACTTATGTAGATGAAGTAAAACCAGGAGAGCTTATACGAGCTGCCATAGATGGCATGTTGAAGTCATTGGATCCTTACACTAATTTTTATAGTGAAGCCCAAGCCGAGGATTATAAATTTCAAGTTACGGGTACTTATTCTGGGATAGGTGCATCCATTCGAAGAATTGAGAATCGAGTGTACATAGATTCGCCTCTGGAGGGGAAGCCATGTCAAAAAGCAGGGTTAATGGCTGGGGACGAAATCATAACCATAGATGGGATATCCATTAAAGACAAGACTAAATCGGAGGTTCATGATCTTTTGACTGGGCAATCTGGTAGTACGATTTCTGTAGAAGTTGATCGTCTGTCTGTTGGTAGGATTAAAAAAGACCTCATTCGAGAAAGTATTATTCAAAAAAATGTACCTTATTATGGCGTGATAGATGACATTGGTTTTATTAAATTGGTGAGTTTTACTCCCAAAGCTGGTAAAGAAGTAAGAGATGCTGTGACATTATTAAAAAATAAAGGGGCTCAAAAATTAGTTCTTGACCTTAGAAACAATGGTGGGGGTTTGTTAAATGAAGCCATTGACATTGTAAACATTTTTGTCCCAAGAGGGCAACTCATCGTTGAGACTCGGGGCAAATATCCAGAAGACAATAGATCTTTTAAGACGTTAAATGCTCCAGTAGATATTGAAATTCCTTTGGTCGTAATGATAAACGGAAATTCTGCATCAGCAAGCGAGATTGTTGCAGGATCTTTGCAAGACTTGGATCGGGCTGTGGTGGTCGGAAGAAATTCGTTTGGAAAGGGATTGGTCCAGACCACAAAAGGATTGTCTTACAATACTTCTATGAAAATCACTACATCTAAGTACTATATACCGAGTGGACGACTAATTCAACGACTAGATTATAGTAACAAGATAAAGGGTAAAGCAGTGGCAGTATCAGATAGCTCAAAGCGGTTATTCAAGACAAAAAATGGAAGAGAAGTAATCGATGGTGAAGGCATTCATCCAGATGTGAAGGTAAAAGCTAGAAGGATTTCGGAACTATCACAAAGCCTTATTAAAAATCACTTGTTTTTTAAATACGCTAACATTTTTAGGAGTAAAAATGATACCATTGATTTGCCTTTAGAATTTAATGTTTCTGATTATCTATTTAATGAATTCCGTGACTTTATAAAAGACAAAGATTATGACTATATAACTCGAACAGAAAAGGATATTAAGCAACTGGAGTCTCAAGCTAAGGAGGATAAATATCATAAATTTCTTTCGGCTGAACTTACAAATTTAAAATCAGCTATGGACAGTATAAAAATGAATGATACAGAAAATCATAAATTAGAGTTAAAAGAACTTTTAGAGCAAGAAATAGTTCGTCGTTATTTCTATCAACGAGGTGAAATTGAAGTAGGATTTGATGATGATGCTGACTGGCATACATCTAAGGAAATACTCTCTGATCTGTCTGTCTATAATCAACATTTAGCACTGTAATTTTGGAGTTGACATTAATTCTTACCCTTGTATTTTTTGGTGTAGTCGGTGGTTTTATCAGTGGCCTATTGGGCGTGGGCGGTGGAATTGTCTTTGTCCCAGTATTAAGCTCGATATTAATATACTTAGGATACGAAGACCCTGAACTATCAAAATATATTTTAGCTAATTCTTTTGCAGCTACATTTTTTGCGGGAGCAATTAGTTCGTATAAACAATATAAACTCAATGCCTTTTTTCCTCGAGAAATACTATTCACTTGTATGACTGCGGTGCCGAGTAGCATCTTGCTATCCCATTTAATAGCTAAAGGATCGTGGTACGATAAATCATCTTTTAGTATCTTCTTTATTTTTTTATTGGTATTGATGCTAATTAAGTTTTTGTATAAAAGTAATGCAGTAGTATCTGAAGAAACCAACCCTTCCATGGCTAAGTTTTCTATTACTGGATTACTGACGGGAATTATCGCAGGGTTGTCAGGACTCGGTGGAGGAGTAATCATGATTCCCTTGTTTACTCAATACCTCAAGATGGGTATTAAAAAATCTGCATCTATTTCTATAGGAGTTATCCCTGTAATGATGATTCCTATGATGGTGCTTTATGCTTCATACCAACCCGCCAATACGATTGGATATCAATGGGGGTATTTGTTGCCGGGCTTATTTCTGCCATTGATTGGAGGACTATTATTTGCTGCACCATTAGGAGTTGCAATGGGACAAAAATCCTCGAGTAAACGCCTTAAAATTATATTTGCAGTTCTTATCATTGTGGTCATCATTAAAACCATCGGAAACATCATTACTTAACATGTACATCAGATTAATTTTATTACTATTAATAGCGAGTATTAGCTCAGCAAATTTATGGGCACAAAAGCCAAGATTTGGAGAGAAAAAAATTTCAAAACGTGTGAAAAAACACATTGCTTATCTTGCCAGTGATGAGTTGGAAGGGCGATTGAGTGCGTCTGAAAACGATCGGAAATCGGCTGAGTATATAGCAAAGCAATACAAATCTCTTGGGTTAGAACCTGCTGGAGAGGATGGGACGTTTTATCAGTACATGCCTACACCAGATCTTAGGTTAGCTAAATCAAATTCTAATTTAATCTTAGGAGAAGATGCCATGAAATTATTTCAAGACTTCTATCCATTGAGTGCTTCTTCAAACAAAGGATCATATAAAGGAAAGGCTGTGAATGTTCATTATGGAATTGAGGATGCTGGACTTAACCATCAGGATTATGAGAATAAGGAAATTTCTGGGAAAACAGTTCTAATCAAAATGGATATCCCTGGTGGTGTTCATCCTCACAATCGATACATCTCATGGTCTGGAGTAGAGTATAGAGTAAACTATGCCAAGTCGAGAGGAGCAAAAGCAGTAATTTACTACAGTGTAAATGAGGATTTATTTCCTAGTGGAGAATTGTCCAAAACATTAAATAATAGTGGAATCCCTATCTTATTTATTAAAAAGGATTTAGATTCTACAGATCAAATTAATATTCAGTTCAACCTTGATATACTAATGATTACTAAAAAGGCTCACAATGTGCTAGGATTTATTGATAATCAAGCAGATCAAACGGTAGTGATAGGAGCACATCATGATCATTTGGGTCGTGGCCAAAAAGGAGGATCTTTAGCAGAAACACTTGGTGACATTCATAATGGTGCGGATGACAATGCAAGTGGAGTAGCAGGCTTATTCGAGATTGCTCGGGCAATTATTAAAAAGCCTAAAAAATATATTAATAACAACTACCTTTTTATTGCCTTTTCTGGTGAAGAACAAGGATTGATAGGGTCTAAATTTTTTGTAAATAGCCATTTAATGCGGGATAGGAATGTGAATTTTATGATGAATATGGATATGATTGGTCATTTAGATTCAACAAAAAAGACGTTAATCATCAATGGGGTGGGAACATCTCCTGCATGGAACAAAGCCATCGGTGAGATATCTTATCCGCAACGCAAAATTGCAAAAATCAAAACGACTGAAAGCGGAATTGGAGCCTCAGACCATACTTCATTTTATTTGGCTAACATTCCAGCAGTTCATTTTTTTACAGGTCAGCATCAATATTATCATAAGCCAACAGACGATCCATCTATTGTTAATTACGGTGGAGAGGCATTTGTTATTTCATACATGCTCAAGTTGATTGAAAAACTGAATACTTATGGTGAAATTTCTTTTACTGAGACAGCTAAAAAAGAGCCTTCTCGCATGAATTTTAAAGTGACTTTAGGAATCATGCCTGATTATATTTTCGACGGTGAGGGGATGCGAGTAGATGGGGTTAAACTTGAAAGACCGGGATCAAAAGCAGGTATGCAAAAAGGGGATATTATTATTGGTATGGGAGATTCAAACATTGAAAATATTCAAGATTATATGAAAGCCTTATCATCCTACAACAAAAATGACCAGACAACGGTTACTATAAGAAGAAACAACGAAGTAAAAATATTAAATGTGACTTTTTAAGCCATGAAATTAACTGAATATTTAAAGCCAGATAACACATTATTCTCATTTGAAGTACTCCCTCCTCTCAAAGGAAAGAGCATTGATTCACTATATGCAGCCATTGATCCATTGATGGAGTTCAAACCTGCATTTGTGGATGTTACCTATCATCGTGAGGAATTCATAGAACGTCCTCGAAAAGAAGGTGGTTATGACAAAGTGAGCATCCGTAAACGACCAGGTACGGTGGCTATCTGTGCTGCCATTATGAATAAATACCAGGTAGAGGCGGTACCTCACTTAATTTGTGGTGGTTTTACTAAAGACGAAACTGAAAATGCACTGATTGATTTGGCTTTTTTGGGCATCCAAAATGTATTAGCTCTTAGAGGGGATAACCTTAAAGACGAACGGATGTTTGTGCCTGAAAAAAATGGAAATAAAAATTCATTGGGATTGATTCGTCAGATTACGGATTTAAACAATGGGATTTATCAAGATCAAGAACTGAAAAATACCAACGAAACGGACTTTTGTATTGGAGCTGCTGGTTATCCTGAAAAACATATTGACGCACCAAATATGAATAGCGATTTGAAGTTTTTGAAACGTAAGGTAGATGCAGGAGCAAAGTTCATTACTACACAGATGTTTTTTGATAATCAAAAGTATTTTGACTATGTCAAAAATTGTCGAGATGCAGGTATTAACGTACCCATTATCCCAGGAATCAAGCCCATCACCAAAAAAGCTCATTTAAGAAATCTCCCCAAAATTTTTAACATTGATATTCCAGAACCTTTTGCAACGGAATTAGATAAAGCAAAAGACGATGCAGCTGTTCGTCAGATAGGTATCGAGTGGTGTATTCAGCAGTGCAAAGAATTAAAAGCGAACAATGTCCCTGCATTGCATTTTTATACGATGAGTTTTTCATCGAGCACCAAGGCAGTTGCTTCTCAGGTATTTTAAACATACATGCGAGGTATTGTCACAAAATCTACAGGAAGTTGGTACAAAGTTTTAGTTGATGGTAAGGAGGCTGATGCTCGATTAAGGGGTAAGATCAGAACACTTAACCTAAAAAGTACAAATCCGGTAGTTGTAGGTGACACGGTTATTCTTGATAATGATGGAGAAGAATACCTCATCAAATCGATTGAAGAAAGACAGAATTGCATTGTCAGGAAATCAAATAAATTAAGCAAGCAGTTTCAAATCATTGCAGCAAATATCGATCGAGCTTTTTTGATTGTATCGCCAGCTAAACCTCATACACCGCAAGGGTTTATTGATCGTTTTTTGGCAACAGCAGAGGCTTATCATATCCCCGTAACGATCTTGCTCAATAAGAAAGATTTAGATTCTAAAAAGGCATTGCTTCATCGCAATCACTTAATGGAGCTTTATCCAAGTGTTGGGTACGATATTTTTAATGTTAGTTTTTTAGATGCAGAAGATGTATCATTCATAGAACAACTTATTGGCAACCAGTGTGTGTTGTTGGCAGGAAATTCTGGGGTGGGGAAGTCCACATTGATCAATGCCATTCTCCCCAATAGCAACCAAAAAGTAAGTGAAATCTCTTCATCATATCACAAAGGAAGACATACGACCACGTTTGCTCAAATGTTCTTGGGAGAACAAGGCAGTAAGATTATCGATACACCAGGTATCAAGGATTTTGGGATGGTGCAGACCAAACCCAATCAAGTGAGTCATTACTTCCCCGAGATGAGAAGCCGTTTGGCAGAGTGTAAGTATAGCAACTGTTTGCACACCGAAGAGCCTGATTGCCAAATTCTAAAGGCCGTTGAAAATCAAGAAATTGCCGTAACACGCTACGTGAATTATTTGAGTATCTTGGAAGAGGTGACGGTGTGAGGGTTTTTTATCTACTGATACCCTCTATAATTAAATTCTTTACTGTTTGATGGTATGAAAAAGGTATCCATTTGCCAAAATGATTTATCAAAAAGTCTTAGCATTGAATCAACCATTTCAATTGATGAGAACCCTAAGTCTTCCATGTATTTGCACATTTGATAGTATTTTAAGCTGTCATTATTAAGTTGAAAATTATAGGTTTCAATGATGACAAGTTCTGTTTGCTTTAAGACATCTTGAGCTCCTTCCAGAATTGGAACTTCAAAACCGTGTGTATCTAATTTAATTAGAAATGGAGGTTTTAAATTCCTCTTTTTAATTTCTTTATCAATAGATGTTACGGGTACTTCTATGCAGTTTTTTTCGAAAGGAGTTTCGGAGGCTAATCCTCCAAATAAACTCTCATTATCAAAATAAATTGTACCCTCCCTGTTTCCTGCTGCAGCAAGAACATAATCTACATTATTATTTAATGTTTTGAATTTTTATAAATCATTTTTATGTGCATCTTGGGCCTCTATCATTAAATACTTGGCGTTAGGATAATATTCCATGCACATCCTTGACCATGAGCTATTCGATGCTCCAACATCAATTATAGTGTTTACATTTAATCCCCTGTCCAAACATCTTTGAAGCCCTCCAGCCATAGTAAGGTCTAATTTGTTTTGGTCAATTTTTTGAATTCGATAGCCAATTTTTTTAAATCCATTCCGTATAATTTTTTTTATCATATTACTAAACTAATAGTTCATTTTTGTCAGAAACTGCAAACATTAGCAAATCTATAACAACTTATGGAATAGCTAAATTGTGTAAACTAATCAGTCAGTTATGGATTTGATTATCTATCAGAATTAACATTGCAATCAATTAAAAGATATTATATCAGACGAAGCGTCTCTTCATCACCCTGCTCTACCCGAACTTCCCAAGTGCGATCGGCAAGCAGTAAAACAGTGGCTAGAAATTCATCATAAGGCATATTTTTTCCCCATTCGTTCGGAGAGATGAATGAAAGTACTTTAGCACCATCTTTCTCATACAAGTGATATTCTTCTCCAATTTTTGGAGTAAATTTCATTTCTGCTTCATAGATGCCATACGAAACCTGTAGTCGGTTTTCTATTTGACGGACTTGCTCCATGATCGTTTCGGCTTGCTTTTTGAGCATATTAATCTGTTGATTGGCCTGCTTTTGCATGGTCTCAACCGCAGATGCTTTGATTTTGCCTTTATTTTCAGCTTTTATCTGAGGAGAGGATACCGTAAGTGGAATAGGTGAAAACTTAGCATCTCCCGTGTAATAGGGTGTATTTTCATTATTCTTACTCATATTGAAAGATAAACACGCCAATCATCTATTGGTTTTATCGTGTTAAAGTGTGCCTCTTCGTTCTTGCTCTGCTTCTATGCTTTCGAAGAGTGCTTGAAAATTTCCTTTGCCAAAGGATTTTGCTCCTTTTCGTTGGATGATTTCAAAAAAAGCTGATTTAGGAATAAAACATAACTCCGATTCATCTAGAGCAATCGCAGAGCACGAATAGATTTCGTCATCAAATAATGCTCTGTGTCCCATGGTATTCCCACTTTTAATGAGGTGAACAATTTGTTCTTTTCCGTCATAGCCAAGTTGACTCACTTTTATTTTCCGTTTTGCACACAAAATAAACCTCTAGGATGTTTCCCTTCATGAAAAAGGTCTTCTCCTTTTTCAACGGTTATTTCTTGTTTGACAATGCTAATTTGCTTAAGGGTTTCGGGGGGCATTTTGCAAAAATTGAAAGTTTTCTAGATATGCATTCAGAGCAATTATTAGTAGCCATATCTACGAAGTAATATAGATTATATGTAGTTTTTTATAATTTTTTGTTAAAATTATTTTCTTTTTGGGTAAAATAAATGAGTTTCAAATTATGCAACATCTGTCATGGATGTAATTGGTCTGTTATTTTTGATATGTAGGGTTGTGTGAATGAAAATAGCTTCTTTGTTGCATTGGAATGCAATATTCATGGCTTTTTCTCTCTTTTCTCTTGAGATATACCAGGCACTTGATGCAATTAAATCATCCCAACAGGTTCGAATCTCAAATCCGAACAAATTCTGATCATTTTTACATCTTGAGAAATTGGTCTGAAAACACATGTGAACTCTCAATCGATCGATGAATTCTTGACATGATTTGTAATTAGTAAATTCTTTACTTTCTAGTACAAAATGATTCTTGTCATCATACATTTGGATGGTGTAAGCGGAGTTCTCTTCTTGAATTCGAAATGTTGGCTTCTTCATTTTAATGATTTTTTAGGTATTAAAATTATCTAAAAGATGGTAATAAAATTATCAATCTTGCTTTCTATTAAGTTATAGATTAATATTTAAATTCCAATTCTGTACACATTTTTAACAATCGTGTGTCAATGTTTACATCTTGAATCATAGTCGTTTGTTGAGTTTTTAAATTTGTTATAACGTTAGATAACATGGCAATAAATAGGCTAATTACTGGTTGCGTCATTGCATTACTTTTTGGATGTAGTTCAGATTCATCACAGGATGCTACATCTGATTCTTTAAACCAAGATTCAACCCTTCAAACGGTTGAAACTAAAGATAAATTGGTTTCATCTGAAATTAAAAAGAGACCGAAGTCATTTGCAAAGCCCTATGAATTTAAACAAAAAATTAATCGATATACGACAAATTTTTTTGAGAACCCTTTGGAAGGAGATATACGTATTTCGGGAAGTTTTTGTGAATTAAGAGGAAATCATTTTCATGCAGGAATTGACATGAGGACTGGTGGAGTGGAAGGATGGAATGTTCGTGCATCTGCAGATGGATATGTAGAACGGATCAAAGTCAGTACACGAGGTTATGGTCGAGTGCTTTATATAAGACATACCAATGGCTACACAACGGTATATGGTCACTTGCAACAATTTAAAGGAGCCATTGCTAATTATGTTAAAGAATTACAATACAATCAACGCAAATTTGAAATTGAGTTATACCCTAAAGCAGGGGAGCTTCCAGTTAAAAAAGGGCAGGCGATTGCACTGAGTGGTAATACTGGTGGAAGTGGGGGGCCTCATTTACATTTTGAAATTAGAAATACCAGTGGACAGAGCACCAACCCACTTTTACATGGCTTAGGCATTCAAGATAAATTGAAACCAGAAATTAAGCGGGTGAGTATTTATAAAAGAGATAAGGAGATTCTATACTCAAAGGGCAACTATCCATATATCACCATCAGTAAATGGGGAGATCAAATCCAAAAAGGGAAAGTAATTAATCTCAAACCTGGGAAGTACAGTTTTGGTGTATGGGCAAACGAATATTTTACAGATAAAAAGAATGTACTAGGAGTCAATTATTGTTGGCTTACAGCGAATCGTCAACTGGTGTACTCGTATCAAATTAGTAAATTTAATTTTTCTCAAGGTAGATTTATTAATGCTCATATTGACCCTTTTTTGAAATGGAAGGACAAAAAAACATATGTCCGACTATTTAAAGAAAGATTTAACCCTTTGCCTTATTATGTTCAAAAGAACGATGGAAATGTAATTATTGGTGAGGGAGATTCTGTGGTCATGAGAATGTATCTAAAAGATTTTGTGGGTTTAGTAGATTCTGTTTCGTGGGTGATTTACGGAAATAAAAATGCCAATGATTTGCCACAACCATTTGGGGGTTCTTTTGAAAAAATCAAACGAGTGAAAAATAATACTCGCATTCAATTTTATGAATGGGATATTAATGTTCCTAAAAAATCAGTCTATCATCCCTTTGACTTCAAACTAAAAATCAAGAATGCTAAAAAAAATATGTTGAGTAAGACGTTGCAGATGCACTACCCATATACCGCTCTCCATTCATACATTAATGTGTCGTATAGTGTTCCAGAAAAATGGTTGAGTTATGGATCAAAACTATGTGCTTTTAGCATGGACGGGTCACGTACTTACTACGAGGGAGGAATACTGAACGGAAGTGTGCTTACGTTTAAAACCCGTTCTTTAGGAGAATATGCTATTGGATACGATAATAAGGCCCCAATGATCGAGGCTGTTAAAGTTGGAAAATCCTACCGATTTAGGGTGAGAGATGATTTAAGTGGTGTAAAAAAAATCACCTGTTCTATTGATGATAAATGGATATTAGCAGAATATGAACCAAAGACAAATACAGTAAGTGGGAGTATCCCAAACTGGATTAAACCAGGAACTTATAATTTCAAATTGATTGTAGAGGATGCTAGGAATAATAAATCACAATTTGAGCAAAAGATTGTTCTTTGATAATCCAACTTTCAATAATTTTGTTAAACTATTATGAGCAACATAAAACAAGGAGACAAGGCACCAGAATTTAAGGGAGTCAATCAAAATGGAGATGCAGTTTCGCTTTCAAGCTATGCAGGCAAGAAATTAGTGCTTTATTTTTATCCAAAGGATGATACTCCTGGATGTACTGCTGAGGCCTGTAATTTGAGAGATAATTACAATCAGCTTTTGAGTGAAGGGTATGCAATATTAGGGGTCAGCCCAGACAATGAAAAAAAGCATCAAAAGTTTATCGATAAGTATAATTTGCCTTTTGATCTGCTTGCGGATACCGAAAAAGAAACATGTGAAATGTTTGGAGTATGGGTTCAAAAAAGCATGTATGGCAGAGAATATATGGGAGTAGCACGTACTACTTTTATTATTGACGAAAATGGAATTGTAGAAGAAGTAATTTCTAAAGTCAAGACTAAGGAGCATACCGCTCAGATTCTAAAAGCATAAAAAAAACCACTCGCTCAGCGAGTGGTTTGTAATTTAAAGAGAAATTATCTTAGAAAGGGATTTCTTCTGTTTTACTTTGATTTTTTGGGGTTAAAATTAAAAAATCAGAAGTGACAATTTCAGTAGTGTAACGTTTGTTGCCTTCTTTGTCATCCCAACTTCGGTTGGTTAATTTTCCTTCCACAAGTATTTCTTTACCCTTAGTAAGTAGTTCTTCCATTAGAGATGCTGTTTTGCCCCATGCAACAATGTTCTGCCATTGCGTGTCTTGTACTTTTTCTCCTTTTTGATTTTTGTAAATCTCATTCGTAGCAAGTGTAAATTTAGCTACTTTTCTTCCTCCGTCGAGTTCTTTGATTTCAGGGTTCATTCCTAGGTTTCCGATCAATTGTACTTTGTTTTTTAATGCGTTCATAATAATTGTTAAGTGTTTAAATTGTTTTGTTTAGTGTCCCTTGCGAGACGATTATTATATTTAGTTAATTCTATTGCTCCTTTCGAACAACACTACAAAGTGAATGTATGGTCCAAATAATATCACTACTTTAAGTACTTCTTACGTTTATAATCGCTTGTAAGCACTTGCAAGCAATTTAATTAACTAATAATTAGTCGATTATGCTTATTCAAATAAGTAGTGCATAATTTTTATAAGCAAAAAAAATCCCCTTGCTTCTGCAAGGGGATTTGTGATATTTGATGGTGAAATTTAAAATATTTGGAATTTTACGGGTATTCTAAATCGCATGTTTACCGATTTGTCACGCTGCTTTGCTGGACGCCATCTGCCAGAAGTCAACTTGATTACTCGCATGGCTTCATCTTCTAGACCAAATCCTTTCTTTCTCCCTAAGATAGTTACATCTCGAACTCTTCCACTTTTGTCAACTACAAACATGACATTTACTGTACCCTGCATGTCATTTTCTAATGCCATTGGTGGGAATGTGATGTTTTCTGCAATAAAACGTTGTAGACCAGCATCTCCGCCAGGGAAGGATGCTTTTTCAGATACATCAAAGATTTCAAAAACCTCATTTGTCTCTTCAGGTTCTTCCTCCTCTTGCTCATATAAATCCATCTCCGTATCCTGATCAATCTCATTGTCTTCAATCTCAGGTTGATCCTCTTCGATTTCTTCGTCGTCTTCTACCACTTCAATTTCTGGTGGAGGTGGAGGTGGAGGTGGTTTTTTTTCTTGAACAGTGTTTTCCATAACAACCAAGTCTTCTTCGATGATGATGTTTTCTAATTGGTCTGGCCTATCATCATATATGGTATATGAGAAGGCTCCAAAAACTACCAACAATGAGAATGCTAGTCCAGTTAGGAAGAAGTCAATTCTTTTGTTTTTGACTTCAGGTTTTGGATACTTTTTAATTTCCATGAGAATTGTGATTCAAAATTAACGTAAAATATTTATACCTTAATTACCTTTCTCCTGAAAAGGTAAATACTTTTTTAATAACGGAAGCATATTTTGAGTTATTGTCAAGAGCATAGTGCCTAAAATACAGCCCATCGTATTTGCAATCATGTCATCGATTTCAAAACTTCGACCATTATTTAAAGCACTTTGTAAGAATTCTATAAGAACTCCGTATATGATTCCTGAAATGAGTATAACGACTTTATTTTTTTGAGTTAAATTTTCATTACTCAACGCCCATAGCTGAACAAAAAAAAAGTAAAGAGTCAAGTGAATGATTTTGTCTAAACCTAAAAGACTCTGAAAAGAGAAGGGTTTAAAAACAGCTGCAGGCAATAAACAAGAACTAGCTATAAAAGCGGTCCAGATTATGGCAAATATTTGTGCTCGATTGAGCTTCACAAAAGCTATCTTTATTGACCAATGAGTGACTTGTATGCGTCAGCATCCATCAACCCATCGATTTCAGACATGTCAGATGCTTTAATTTTTACCATCCAACCTTCTTCATATGGAGACTCATTGACACTCTCTGGAGCATCTTCAAGATTTGTATTGATAGCAACAATCTCTCCACTGATCGGCATAAACAAGTCTGATACAGTTTTTACCGCCTCGATTGTCCCAAATACTTCATCTTGGCTAAGGGTTTCTCCTTCGGTTTCAATTTCTACAAATACAATATCTCCTAACTCACTTTGTGCAAATTCAGTTACTCCAATTGTTGCAACATCACCATCCATAGACACCCATTCGTGCTCTTTTGTGTATTTTAAATTTTCAGGGAAATTCATTTTTTTATCAATTAAGTTTTTATTGTGTTTTAGCCATTCTTTTATGCGTTCCAAATATATTAAGAACGTTATGTATTTTTTGCTTTAAGTCTTTTCTTTCTACAATGAAATCAACAAACCCTTTTTCTTGTAAAAATTCAGATCGTTGAAATCCTTCAGGAAGATCTTTGCCAATCGTTTCTTTAATAACTCGTGGCCCTGCAAATCCAATCAATGCTTTTGGTTCCGCAATATTTACATCACCAAGCATGGCAAATGAAGCAGTTATCCCTCCAGTTGTTGGGTCAGTGAGTACAGATATGTAGGGGAGTTTTTCTTCTGCTAAAAGAGCAAGTTTTGCAGATGTCTTAGCCATTTGCATGAGTGAAAAAGCAGCTTCCATCATACGAGCTCCACCACTTTTTGATATGATAATCATTGGGATTTTTAGTTCAATAGCCTTATCGATAGCTCGGGCAATTTTTTCTCCCACAACAGATCCCATTGAACCCCCGATGAATGCAAAATCCATAACTGCCATGGATACTTTTAAACCATTGATTTTACCAACAGCTGTTCTTACAGCATCTGTCAAACCACTTCTAGCTTTGGAGGCTTTGACTCGATCTGGGTAGGTTTTTGTGTCCTCAAATTTTAACGGATCACCTGAGCTCAGATCCACATCCAATTCCTTGAATTTACCCTCATCAAAAAGAATGGCAAAATATTCCCTTGATCCAATTCGTTCATGATGACCACAGTTTGGGCAGACACACAAATTCAACTCAAATTCCTTTGTACTGGTTGGATTTTTGCATTGTTTGCACTTATACCAAAGACCGTCTGGGGTAGGTTTTTTGTCCTTTGTTTCTGTTCGAATTCCTTCTGTTGCTCGCTTAAACCAACTCATATTGAATGCTTTTTTTCATTTCAAATTTTTGCAGTATAGCAAAGCAAATGTACATTTTTTTTAATACCTACCTTTGTATTTTATGGATAAAGAAATAATTGTCAAAGTTGCTGATTCCCCTCAATCCATGGAGGCTATTTTCGAAATTCGCAGAACAGTATTTGTAATCGAACAATCCGTCAGTGAAGAGGAAGAGTATGATGAGTTTGAATCTTCGAGTACGCATCTTTTTGCAACTTGCGACAATCAGGTAGTGGGTACATGTAGATTTCGCAATACAAGTCTGGGAATTAAATTAGAACGATTTGCTGTAATCAAAGCGTATCGGGCTCAATCTGTTGGTGCATCTTTACTTAAAGCGGCTTTAGCTTTAGTAGATCATGATCGAATGATTTATTTGCATGCTCAAGTTCAAGTAGTAGAATTTTATAAAAAATATGGATTCGCTCAAGAAGGAGAGCAATTTGAAGAAGCAGGTATTCAGCATTTCAAAATGATATATTCAGCCGATAATTTGCAATAAATCGTGTTTCATTTTCGTTGACTTACCTTTGCTAAACACATGAAAAAAATACTCGTTACAGGTGGGCTTGGATACATAGGAAGCCATACTGTAGTTGAACTTCAATCTGCAGGTTATGATGTGGTGGTAATTGACAATTTAGATAATTCGACAGAAGAAGTAAAAGAACGAATCGTTTCGATATCTGGTCGTTCGATTGACTTGGTCATTGGAGATGTGAATGATCAAACAATCATGAATCGAATTTTTAAGGAATATGATTTTTATGGGGTGGTTCATTTTGCGGCATACAAGGCCGTTGGAGAGTCAGTTGATAACCCAATTAAATACTATGAAAATAATGTTTCAGGTTTAATTACCCTTTTAGGAGCCATGGAAAGGCATGGTGTTCAAAATTTAATCTTTTCTTCGAGTTGTACAGTTTATGGAATAGCCGAAGATTTGCCTGTAACAGAAGACACTCCCATAAAAAGTGCTGAAAGCCCTTATGGAACCACTAAAATAATTGGTGAAGAAATTATTCAGGATTATGCAAAACATAAAAATATTAAAACCATTTTGTTGCGGTATTTTAATCCAGTTGGAGCTCATCCTTCTGCCCAAATTGGGGAATTGCCCAATGGTGTGCCTAGTAATTTGGTGCCTTATATTACGCAAACTGCAGCGGGTATTCGAGAGCAGTTAGTGATTCACGGGAATGATTATAATACTTCAGATGGCACGTGTATCCGAGACTACATTCACGTAGTAGATTTAGCCAAAGCCCATGTGAAGGCCATGACATTTGCAGATAAGATGACGAGTTCGGTGGATATATTCAATGTAGGGACAGGTGACGGTTCTACTGTTTTGGAGGTGGTACAAGCTTTTGAGGAACGATGCAATATGCGTTTGAATTACAGAATCGGACCAAGGAGAGATGGAGATGTAGAACAAATTTTTGCTGACACTCAAAAAATAAATGATGTACTTCAGTGGCAAACGGAATATGACTTACACGATATGATGTACCATGCTTGGATGTGGCAAAAAAGTATTTCTAGAAAATAAATTTAAAAAAAATCTCAACCTTTTTACTGAAGCTCTCGTATATGGAAGTAAATCAACATATATTTAAACATAAAAAATACAAATTATGAAATTTTTAAGATCAACTTTTTTAACCGCACTACTCGCTTTAATAGGAGGTGCTGTTTATGCTGGGTGTACAGCAAGAGCAAGTTACACACAAAACGGAAGTACCGTTACTTTTTACAATGATTCATCTACTTCGGTATCAGGAAATCACACACTAACTTGGCATTTTGGAGATAGAACTACTGGTTCAGGCAGTCAGGTATACCATGCCTACAATTCCTTTGGTACTTACAATGCTTGCTTGGTAATTTATGACTCTGCTTCTCAGTGTGCAGATTCTACTTGCTTTACTATCACTATATCCAATAATAATGGGGGTAATAATTGTAATGCAAGTTTTACATCAAATGTAGATTCAGCAAATAGCTTGAAATACTATTTTAGTGGAAGTGCTCCATCGTCAGGAGGAAGTGCAGAATGGGCTATATATGATAATGGCAATAAGATTTATAAAGGACAAAATGCTATGCATACATTCAGTGCTGCAGGTACTTATGATGTGAGTTATTCTTTATTGGATAGCCTAGGTGATAGTTGTAGTCACAAAGTGCAAACAATAACAGTTGTTAATAACAACAATGGTGGAGGTAATAATTGCAATGCCACTTTTACTTATAATGTAGGAGTAGATGGTTTGAAATATTATTTTACAGGAAGTGCACCGTCAGTAGTAGGGAGTGCCTCATGGGAAGTGATTGAAAATGGCATAGTAACAAATTACAATGGTCAAAACGCTACCCATACGTTTAGTGCAAGTGGTACATATAGAGTTCATTACACCTTAAAAGATTCTCTTGGTCGTATGTGTGATTCGATAGGTCAACTTATTACTGTCGTTAAATCAGCTCCAACCTGCAAAGCATCTTACTATGTAGCATTGGATTCGAATAATAAGTTTGGGTTGTACTTGGTAAACAACAGTACAGGTACTAATAATAACACACAATACTCATGGGATTTTGGAGATGGAACTACGTCTAATGCTCAATACCCAACACACCAGTATGCTAACTTTGGAATATATATGGTTTGCCTAACGATTTCAGATTTGAATTCAAATTGTTATTCTACTCATTGTGATACGATTGGGATGGATTCTAATGGAAGCATATTAAAACTGAATGGTTTTGGAATTACGGTTATCGATGAAGCAATGTTAGGAGTAGAAGAGCAAACAACTTCGTTTGCTGGGGTTAATGTATATCCAAATCCATCTACGGGTAAATTTACCTTTACAATTGATAGCAAAAAAGGAGCTAAAATGTCTATGCGTGTAATGAATAGCATGGGACAGCAAGTAGCTCAAAACGAAACGTATCTAACTACTGGAAGCAATAAAATACAACTAGACCTCAGCTCATTGAGTGACGGTCTCTACTTTGTAAATCTGCGTGCAGGTGATGAAGTAAAAAGTGTGAGACTTTATTTGGCTAGATAATTTGAAATCTTAGTTTTTTGGTTAGAAGGTAGAGTTACATATGTAGCTCTGCCTTTTTCTAAAAAATGAGTTTGTATGACTGATGACCAACTAATAAAAGGATGTATAAAAAATGACAGAAGGTGTCAGAATAAGTTGTATGAAAAATATTTTCCATTGATGAGTAGTATAACCATTAGATATTGTAATGAACAATCGGAAGTTCTTCAAAAGCTAAATGGGGGATTTTTGAAAGTGCTACAAAACATAGAAAAATATAATAATCAATATGCGATAGCCACTTGGATTAGAAATGTGATGATAAACCACTTGATCGATGAGTATAGAAAAGATAAAAAGTATATTGCCAATATTCACGTTACAACCTATGAGGACTTCAACGTTCCTGTAGATTATAATTTAGGGGAGGCAAATATTCAAGAAAAAGATTTAAGAGCGATGTTGGCAAAACTTCCAGCCCTCACTCAAAAAATCTTCAATCTATTTGCCATTGATGGTTATAAACATAAAGAAATAGGCGATTATTTGGGAATACCCATAGGAACGAGCAAATGGCATGTGAATGATGCAAGAAAAAGATTAAAAGTAATGCTTGAAAAGCAAGTGAAAGTAGAAAAAAGATTAGCAAAATTAAAGTGAGTAAGATAGATGACATATTCAGAGACGGACTGTATGACAAGGGGTTAAAATACTCCAAGTCTGATTGGAAGGCTATGGCAGCATTGTTGAATCATCAAGCTAGTTTCTCTTTTCGATATCGATGGTGGATTAGATCTTCGGTTGTCCTCATGATTACAAGTTTTTCTATGCTTATTTATTTGTGTGATTTTGACACAAAAGGTAAGGACACTATTGCAACTTCTAATCAAGAGGTTAACAAAAATCAGTCTTATTTTAAAGAACCATCTATAAATTTTGAGGACAAAAAGTCTCTAAAAGACCTCAATAAAACTAAGCCTAGTTCAACTCGAGAATCAACGATAGCAGATGATGCTATGACAGTAGTTATCCCTGAGAAAAAACAAAACAATTTTGTGAGTTCTACGGATTATGATACAGATGATCATAATTTGAATAATCCCAAAATTTCTGGGGGAATAAATGTTAATTCAGTTGAAAGTAGGCTCAACCTCACACAAAGAACTATTTCAAATTCAGAAAGGGATGGAATGAATCTTAATACGAATAATTTGGCTGATGAAAAATTAAATCAAAAAGATATTATTGAATATAAAGATCAGACATCAGAACAAAAATTCAATAGCTCAATAGTATTAGAAGACTTGAAACAAGAAACATTGGGGTTAGATCCATATGGTATTGATGGGTTTAAGTATGATCATAATCCTAACATAAAAAATATTGGGGTACTAAAAAGTCCCTATTCAAGGTGGTCATTTTATGCGTCAGCGTACATCAAATCAATTCAATATCAAACCACAATTCGATTGAATAACCTTGTGGATGAAAGTAATCACAAGTCGAATGAACATGAAATACGAAGTCTAGGTTATGGATTAAATCTAGCTGCACAGAAAAACCGTTTGAAATTCACATCGGGCCTAGGTGTGATGACATTACAGCAGAAAACGAATTACGTATTGTCTACAATAGAAAAAACATACATCACCAAAAAGAAATTACTAAACCGTAATTATATCATTTCGCCAAGAGGGACCTCCATTGCTCTAATTGGAGATGTCGTTGTCGATATTACAACAACAACTATTCAGCGAGATATATGTGTCGATTGCATATCCAATTTTGATTATTGGACCATACCATTTCAAGTGGATTATCAGACCATGCCTCGAAATCGAATTTCATTTTTTGGTGGACTTGGTATGAATATCGATATCCTAAAAAAGACCAATGGTTATTTTACTGCAACTGCAGATAATGGTGTTTTGGATGTTGTAGAATTAGAAGAAAACTTACTGAATAACACCTTGATTAGAATTAGCGGATCAGTAGGTCTTCGATATGGACTAACAAAATCATGGGGAATACGATCGAGTTATCAATATGGTTATGGTATAAATTCGATGTTAAAGTCCTATGACCAGCTTCCTCAAACAAAGGCAATTCAGTTTGGGGTAGAATACAAAATCAGGTAATTACCAAGGACTGTTACCTTGATTTAAATCCAATTGTAATCCATTTTTTAGCTTTTCTTTTTCAATTTTAAGAATACCAAAGTGACTCATAAAGTTTTCTTTTTGGTAGCTATCAACATCCCATTCTTTAATTATATTCTCTTGACTTACGCATAAAATCCTAGGGTAAGTTTTTCCTTCAAGTAATCGTTTGAATAGGGTGAAATCTTCAATTTTGTAATGAGGGTCATTCTTGTTTCCTGCTTGTGTGAAGAAGTAATTTTGCTCATACTCTGAGCCATAGTTGACGAGATAAATGGGAGGAAGTTTTGAAGATGATTTCATGGACGAAATATCGCGGTAAACTTCTTGACAATGACTGCAAGTCATACTAAATAGACATACCAGTGTAGTATCATTTTTTTGTAGGTGTTTGCTTAAGTCAGGTATATAAGAATTTAACAATTCAAGTGTAGTTTGAGGGCTAATTTTATTTGAACTTGATGCGTCATTTTTTTTAGAAATTATTTTGTTGATTTTCTCCGAAGTCGTTATTTCTTTTTGGGATTTTTTAATCAATAGCTCTTTATTTGAGGCAGGTGTTGTTGGAGAATCAATCAACATACTATCTTGGAAATCAGTGTCTGTTGTGTCTTGGACTGTTATATTTTGTGATGTAGTGGTTGAATTTATACTTTCTGGAGCTTTTTGGTAAGATTTTACACCAAAGCTAAGCGTGAATAAGGTTACTAATCCAAGAAAAACGGATGAGGTCCATGATCGAAAGGTTTGATTGTTAAACTTGAACCAAGCTAATATAGCCAGACCTATTCCAATAACATTCTTAATAATGGATTCGAGATTATTCATAGGTAATACATCACCAAAACAGCCACAATTCCCCTCAATAAAACCATTTTCCTTTTTTAAGCTTTCATAAAAGAGGTGAACAGTAAATAGGATCAAAGTAAGCAGAGTTAGAGGTAGGGTTACTTTTTTGAAACCTTTGTTTTGAAGAAGAGCAATACCAATCCAAAGTTCTAAAGCTACTAATATGCGTGTCAGCCATTGAACTAAAATCATTTCTTGAGGGCGATTAAAATAATCTTGTCCAAGAATTAACTCAGCAACCATACTATCAAAAAAAGGCATGGAAATTAATTTACTTACTGCTCCAAAAATGAAAAGAAAACTAAGTAGTAGGCGACTTATTTGAACAATCATATCTAATTTGTGATAGCTTAACGAAGAAAAATTATTTGTGTTATTTGAATCGAAGTGATTTAGCTTTAATTATTCGGAGATAAACTCAAGAGAAGCATGTTGAATAGCATCAAAACCCTCATTAATATTTATTAAATTGTGGAAGCCACGCATCTTTAATACAGAAGATGCAATCACTGATCGGTATCCGCCAGCACAGTGTACATAAAAGTTTTTTTCTTTAGGAAATTGATCAGTCTCTTCATGTAGCATGCTTAGGCAAATATGATGAGCGTCTTTGATATGTTTTGTATCCCATTCACCCTTTTTACGAACATCATAAATGGGGTTGTGATTAGTCTTATATTCAGTTTCAAATTGATTAGTAGGAACAGATTGAATGGTATCGATTTCTCTACCCTCTTTTTTCCAAGCCTCAAAACCACCTTTTAAATATCCTATAGTATTATCAAATCCTACACGGCTCAGCCTAGTGATAACTTCATTTAATCGATTCTCATCACCAACGATAAGAATAGGTTGTTTAACATCTTTGATAATAGCTCCAACCCATGGAGCAAAATTTCCGTCAATGCCAATGAATATACTTCGTGGGATGAAACCTTTGATAAATTCTTTCTCGTGTCTAACATCAAGGATTGTTGCCTGGTGTTTGTTGGCGGCTATTTCAAATTCTGCAGGACTTAGTGGTGAGTTCCCCTTTGATATGACATCATCAATATTCACATAACCCGATTTGTTCATCATGACATTCATTGGGAAATATGCCGGGGGTGTAGATAGTCCATCGGTTAACTCCTGAATAAATTCAGTTTTTGTCATGTCTGGTCTCAGTGCATAGTTCATTTTCTTTTGATTGCCGAGTGTATCTACTGTTTCTGTCATCATGTTTTTGCCGCAGGCACTTCCGGCACCGTGTGCAGGGTAAACAATGACATCATCAGCTAGGGGCATAATCGTATTTCTAAGACTATCAAATAAAATTCCAGCCAATTCCTCTTGGGTAATATTCACCGATTTTTGGGCAAGATCAGGTCTGCCAACGTCACCCAAGAATAATGTGTCTCCTGAAAAAATACAATGATTTTTTCCATTTTCATCTCTCAGAAGATAAGTGGTGCTCTCCATGGTATGGCCTGGAGTGTGCAGAGCAATAATAGTGATGTTGCCAATCTTAAATTCTTGTTTGTCTTTAGCTATAATTGCGTCATAAGTAGGGTTAGCTAATGGTCCGTAAACAATATTTGCTCCTGTTTTTTCGGATAACGTAATGTGGCCACTTACAAAATCAGCATGAAAATGAGTCTCAAAAATGTATTTTATCTGTGCATTTAATTTGTCAGCCTTGCTGATGTAAGAATCAATTTCTCGCAATGGATCTATAATAGCTACTTCACCATTACTCTCAATAAAATAAGCTCCTTGTGCAAGGCAATTCGTGTATATCTGCTCTATGACCATTCGTTTTTCAATTCACTTCAAAGATAACTTTAAAATAAGTTACCAATTAATCAAAAAACTGATGATAATATTAGTTAATGTAATGAGGAGTTAAAGCTTATCATTTTCTTGGAGTTTTCGAATAATATCTTTTTGAGAATTTACCCCATTAACGATAGAATTTACGGAGATAGTTGCCCCAGAGATAGCATCTATATTTTCTCCAACGGTAAAGTTTTCTCTATGTTTAAATTGTTTAAGCCATCCTCTATTTGCTATTTGATATCCATGATCTGAGGTGTATTCAATAACTTTAACTTTCTCTATTTGATAATTGGTATTGAAGACAGTCATGTAGAAGAACTCTTCGAAACTCGATTTCTCTTTATTATCTGTTGAACATCCACCAATTTTGCAACCTAATGCCCTAGATGCAATTGCATAACCCATTAGAGAGTCTCCTTGAGTTAGATTAAAAACATGGTGATTGCTATGCAAATCAGTTAGTATCTCATCCGAATGTTTGATGTCTTTACCAAAAATTCGGATGAGTGTTTTGTTTACCTTTTTTTTTAGATGATCAGGAAGCGGGGAATGATAGCCACTCCATGAAGCTGAAATGGCAACAATCCCAAGAATACAGATTCGCTTAACTGTTTTTATTTGCATTTTATCTAAACCAATAACCTATCCCCGCATTGAAGGTGTTTGTTTTTGTGTTATTACCATTTTTTTGCTGTTGGTAATCAGCTTTAACTACAAAGTTAGGATTTAAAAAACATGATATTCCTGTTGTGATTACCTCATTGCTATAGGCAAGATTTTTGTTTTGGTTAGCTGATACTTTGTGATGAGTATCATAGTTTGAATATCTAACGAATGGGACTAGCTTATTTTTTAGATTTAAAGCGGATCCAATGTTATATCCGACTTCTGCATAATATCCGTACGTAGTTTTTCCTAGATCTCGGTTTGTGATGGAATTATACTCATTAGTGTTAGTCAGATTCATCCAAATAACCTCTCCACGAGCTTCAAAGTTTTTTAATTGATATCTAAAATCACTGCTAATCATGTTGATGCCAATGCTAGAACTATCAGCTTGTCTAAAAAGCATAGTACTATCTTGGTTCAAATTGTTAAATAATGATGATTCTGTTTGACCAAAATATCCAGAGAATCCAAAATTTAAACCTTTGATACCATAATATGTAAGTCTACCTGAAAGATCAAAGTCTGAAACCGTTACTTGAGATCCTTTTTGTCTAGCTCCTCTGATTGGTTTTCGCCCACTAAGTTTAGGTCCATCATCGTATCCAAGTGGACCATTGACAGCATATAGTTGATATCGAAGTCCAATATCAGATATATTACCAGCTACTCCTGCTCCGATTTCTCTCCATGTAGTAGGAATAATTACATTATTAATCATTGGTCTTTCAACACCGTTAAAAGTAGTAGGTTCGTGGTATTCATTGACAATTCCCATTGGAATAAGCATAAGACCAGCTTGGAGATTAAGCCACGGTTTAGCTTTGTAGTTTAAAAACGCTTGTTCTAAATAAACTTCTTTGATGTGTTCAATCTCTATTTCTGTGATAAAGGATGTTTTAGAGTCAAACTTGTATCCAAATAATAAAACTTGTCGGTGCACATCAAGGCTACCGTTGTATTGGGTATTATCTGCAAAAGGTTGGTTGAAATGAACCTCACCGTAAGCAGCCATTAGTAAGTTGCCATCTTTACTATCAATAAGAGTTTGGGCAGAATTTTTAAGCTGTCTTTTGGTGCTATCTGATGATTGAGCATTTACAAAATGAACAATTAGAATAAAAATTAGTGTGTATATTTTTTTCATTATTTCTGATGCAAATCTATTTTTATTTAGATTAATTAAAAATAAAAAAATAAAATTATTGATTTGTGAACAAAATTTTAGGATCAATCATGTAAAATAAATTTTTGTTTTGTTATAAAAAGTGGAGCATGGGTAACTGTTGAAGGTTATGTAAAAAGAGTTATAGAATGAATTAAGAAATTACTTTAGATGTCACTTTTTTGTTGTTGTTGTTTGGTTTTAATTATTCAAATATTAAGGTCATAAATCGTTATATTCGTGATTCTGAAGTAGTTATAATGTTAGTAGCAATCCAAAATCTTAAGCATCGGATATCTTTTGTCGGCTTATTATTATTTTTAGTATTGTCTATGAATGCCCAAAATTTACTCTCAAATTATTCGGATGAATGGGGAGACAAAGGGTTTCATTTTAATGTGTTCAACATCGAACATCTTAGTATTAACAAATTACAATCTTCAGATTTCATTGCTGATTATTTAAAGCTCTCAAAAGAAAGCAACTTGATTCAAAAATTTGCTCAAAACAATGATTACGATGTAATAAGATATACTCACAGTATTCATAATCAGCATATTTTGGGGAGTGAAGTAGTAGCTCATTTTGATGGTGACATACTCAAGGGGTTCAATGGTATTATATATAATCCGATGATTGCATTGCCAATTATTGAGCCAGAAGAAGCAAAGCAAATAGCTATAAAATTTTCGGGGGGAAGTGTTTTTAATTGGCAAATTGAGGAGGAAGAAGCGATGATAAAGCTTTGGACAGAAGATAGTTTGGCTACTTATGATCCAATACCCGAATTAATTTATGTTCCTCAAGACTTAGATTTTTCAAAAGAGTTCAGTCTGTGCTATGGTATGGAGATTAATGCTTTAGAGCCATTAATCAAAAAGAATATTTATATCCATGCTCTAACTGGAGAAGTATGGGCCTATGAGGATTTAATCCATGAAGTAGAGGTTAAAGGAAGGGCAAACACCAAATACAGAGGGGTCCGATCTATTCAAACAGACAGTACAAGTCCAACTAATTTTAGATTACGTGAGTCAGGGAGAGGAAATGGAATAGAGACATACAACATGCAGAAAGGAAAGACTTATGGTGCTGCTGTCGACTTTTTAGATACGGATAATTATTGGAATAATTATAATGTAAATCTTGATGAAGTTGCTACTGATGCTCATTTTGGGGCAGAAATGACTTATGATTATTTTCTCAAGAATTTTGGTAGAAATAGTTTTGATGGGAATGGTGCTAAGATTAGAAGTTATATTCATTATAGGTCCAATTATGTAAATGCATTTTGGAATGGATATGTGATGACTTATGGAGATGGCAATGGAAGTTCATGGTATCCGCTTACAAGCGTAGATATATGTGGTCATGAGGTAACTCATGCTGTTACTACTAATAGTGCAGGGCTTATATACAGATATGAGAGTGGGGCTTTGAATGAATCTTTTAGTGATATTTTTGGTAATGCCATAGAATTTTATGCTGATTCTACTCAATTTGATTGGGGAATGGGAGAGGATATTACCTCATCAGGAAGAGGTCTTCGAAACATGGCAAAGCCAAATGATTTTAGAGACCCAGATACTTACAAAGGAAATTACTGGCATACTGTACCATCAGATAATGGAGGTGTTCATATAAATAGTGGTGTGCAGAATTATTGGTTTTATCTTCTTACTAAAGGTTTTTCAGGAATAAATGATAATGGTGATTCATTCAAGGTAGACAGTATTGGAATTAAAAAAGCTGAACAAATTGCTTTTCGAAACTTAACTAATTATTTGACACCCTCTTCAAATTTCAAAGAAGCTCGATATTATGCGATACAGTCTGCTTCAGATTTGTATGGGCCATGTAGTAATGAGGTGATTGCTACAACTAATGCATGGTTTGCAGTTGGTGTTGGACAGAAATATGATAGTTCTTCTGTTGAAGTTAACTTCAGTGCAGACACACTATTTTGTTTTTCTGATGATATCGTTCCACTTAGAAATGAGTCGTTTAATACTAAAAGTTATTCATGGACCTTTAGTAATGGGAATACTTCGGTTTTAAAAAATCCTACTAATGTTTTTGGTGCTCAAGGTAAATATGATGTTAAGCTAGTTGCTGAAGGATGTTTTCTTGGGGTCAAAGATTCAATGGAAAAAATAGCATACATCGAAATAGACTCTTTACGTGATATATGTAAAGCATCACTTCCCATTGCAGGCAAATGGATTACATACAATGTTTGTGAAGGTTTTGTATATGATCATGGGGGTGAATCAAACTATTTTAACCTCACCAGAGACACCGTTACTCTGGATTTTGGGGTGAGCGATAGTGCTTACCTTACATTCAGCGAGTTTGCCTATGAAGAGGGTTTTGACTCTGTTTATATCTATAATGGTACCAATACATCGTCTCCTCTTATTGGAGGATTTACAGGAGATTCTATACCAAATGGAGGTAATCCCATAAAAATTACTTCAGGTGCAGTAACATTACAACATTTCTCAGATCAATTGGCAACGGAGTCTGGCTATAAAGCTGAATTTAAAGCGTTTAGACCTAGTTTGAGCTTGTCACTTACTCCAGATACGACAGTTTGTTTCAATCAAGATATTTGGTTGTCTGCAGTAGGATCAGGAGGTAGCTCTAAAGATTATAGCTACACTTGGAATGGGGTTCTTGGAAAGGATAGTCTGTTGATGAATTTTACGTCCGACACTACCATTTATCTTCGTTTTGGAGATGATTGTATGCAACAATTTATTTACGATTCCGTCATTATCAAGGTTTTAGATTTACTTAAGATTGAGCCATTGGCAGATACTACGTTGTGTTTTTTGGAAGACATAACGCTTAATGGTGTTGCAACTGGAGGTTTGTTAAGTAATCATCAATTTGAGTGGTTACCATTTAATTTGGATACAAACAATTGGGTTACCCAATTTAGGGATGATAAAGTTATTTCTGTAATTGTTTCCGACGGTTGTTCTCCCAAAAATGATACAACAACGTTTAATGTAACAGTAAGAGATTCGTTGACTCATACGCAACGATCACCTTCTTTAATCTGTCAAGGCGAAAGTGCAACGTTACGGCTAGATCCCAAAGGTGGACTTTCATCATATAATTACCTGTTTTCAGATGGGAATTCATTGGGTAAATCTTCTTTTGTAGAATGGGAAATAAACCCAGTAGGCTCAGGACAGCATTCCTATTGGATCTCGTATACAGATCAATGTACACCAACCAATGATACTGCATTTTATAACATTGCAGTACGAGATTCTCTAAGCATAGATATTACTAAAGATACTTTTATTTGTCTTGGCCAATCACTTACTCTGAAGGCAGACCCGAATGGGGGAAATCCATTAGGATATCAATATAATTGGGGTAGGGGTAAGACTCCTTTAGATTCACTGGTAGTTAATCCTTCTGTAAACACAAGTTACACAGTTAGTCTATCGGACGGTTGTAGTGTTTTTGAGCCTGATGCAACAGTTACTGTTTCGTTACGTGATCCAATGAAGGTATCAATCCTAGGGAAGGATACTGCTTGTTATGGAGAAAATATTACTTATCAAGCAACAGCGACAGGGGGAGATTCAAAAAATTATTCTTATAAATGGAATTACGGTGCTGGTAATTCTCAAAACTTCACATTACCGATTTTATTTTCGAACCAGAAAGTTTTAGTACAGGTGGACGACGGTTGTAGTTTAAATGAGGTCAGGGATTCTTTGTATGTTGCAGTTCGACCACAATTAAATATAAATTTACCTACCGATGTTGAGATATGCATAGGAGAATCTTATGATTTATTGCCATCAGCTAATGGGGGCATTTCTAGTGCTTATCAATATGCATGGAATAATATTTTAGGTACTGGTCCAAACAAGACAGTCACACCTGTAACAACGACAACCTATGTGGTTACATTAACAGATAATTGTAGTCAACCCGTGATAGCTAAATCGAGGATTGTTGTTAACCCACTGCCATCTGTCGATTTTGATGTGAGTCCAAATCCGAGTTGTGTAGGGAGTGCGGTAAATTTTAGCAATCAAACTAATACAGGTGTAGGAAGCAGGTTCAAGTGGAGTTTTGGAGATGGCAACACGAGTGATCAAGAGAATATTAGTCATGTATATAATACAGACCGTATGTATTCAATTCAGTTGGTTGTAACCAATGAATTTGAATGTAAGGACTTCTTATTAAAAATCGATGAGTTAGATATTATACCTCGTCCTAAAGCGAATTATACGTACACTCCTGATGTTGCCAATTACTATCAGCCCGATTTTGTATTTACCAATACATCAACTGATGCGACAAGCTATTCTTGGGATTTTGGTGATGGTGCATCAAGTTCTGGATTTGGTGTTAGTCATAGTTATGCCGACACAGGTTATTATACGGTTAGGTTAACTACCCAAAATGACATTGGGTGCTCGGATGTATTTACACGAATTCTACAAGTAGAAGATGCGTTCAAGCTTTTTGCTCCCAACGCATTCAGCCCCAATTCTGACAATAAAAATGATAAATTTTACATCAAGTCAAGAGGGGTCAAAGAATTTAGTATCATGATATTCAATCGCTGGGGTGAGATTCTTTTCCAAACCTCAGAAATAACCGATTCTTGGGACGGAACTTTTGATGGGAAGGAAGTCCAGGAGGGAATCTATTATTATTCGGTCTATGGTAAAGACTATAAGAATGAGGTGTTCCAAGAAAAAGGAAATCTTATGTTATTGAGGTAGTTTGTGATGATTTTCTTTTAGTTTTTGAATGATCCCTTCAAGTCCATTTAATTTTATCACGTACACATTTTCTAGCAATTCGCCTAGCTTACCATTAGGAAAGCCACCATTTCGCTTAAACCATTCGAGATAGCCGATGGGAAGGTCAGAAAGAAGTCTCCCTTTATATTTACCAAAGGGCATTTTTTGTGTGACTAATTGTTGAAGTATTTTGGGGTCGGGTTGCATTAATTTGGTGGCGAAGTGAGTTACTTTCCAATACAAAAGCGAGTAAAAATAGAATCTAATACTTCATCATTAGTGACTTCACCTGTTATTAGTCCCAATTGATACAGGGTGTTTCGAATATCAATGGCAATCAAGTCACTGGGAATTTCTTCATCAATTCCCATGATGATTTTCTGAAGCAATATCGAACTTTTACTTAACGCATCAGCATGACGTGCGTTATTTACCAGAGTTTCATTGCCGTATTCATATTGGCTAGCAATCTTTAATAATTCATCCAATAACGGGTCAATATTTTTTGTCTTTGCAGAGATGAATAGGGTGTTTTCTGGCCAATCTTTGGCGTTGTATGATAGTTGATCTGTCTTGTTTGCAAGAATGATTAATCGTTGTGAAGGAGGCAGTTCTAAAAGCTCAGCTTCCAATTGTTTTGGACTTGTTGTTTGTGCATCGAACAAATAAATAATGAGGTCGGCTTTTTGGATGCTTTCTTTAGCCTTGCTTACCCCAATCTGCTCGATATTGTCTGTACTATCTCTGAGACCTGCAGTGTCAATTAACCTAAATCGAATACCCTCTAAGGTAAATATCTCTTCTATAGTATCCCGTGTTGTTCCAGCAACATCAGAAACAATGGCTCTATCTTCATTGAGCAGGGCATTGAGTAAGGTGCTTTTACCCGCATTGGGTTTCCCAGCAATGACAGTATTTATTCCATTTTTAAGCACATTACCTGATGAGAATGATGTTCTTAATGTTTCAATTTGTTGAAGTAAAGACTCAATGAGTTTTTTAAGCTTTGGTCGATTTGCAAATTCTACATCTTCTTCTCCAAAATCATTTTCGAGTTCAATCAATGCAGCAAAGTCAATTAGCTCTTGTCTTAGTTTTGCAATGTCTTTGCTGAATCCTCCACGCATTTGATGGATGGCCATTTGCAGACTAGCTTCACTGTTGCTGCTAATCATATCAGCAACTGCTTCTGCTTGGGTGAGATCTAGCTTTTTATTTAAAAATGCACGTAGGGTAAATTCTCCAGGTTCTGCCATTCGTGCTCCTTTTTTAAGAATCGTTTCAATAATTCGTTGCACAATATAGGGAGATCCATGCCCGGATATTTCTACAGAATCTTCCCCTGTATAGGATTGGGTATTTTTGAAGATACTGACTAAAACCTCATCTACTTTTTGAGATCCATCAAGAATATGACCATAGTGAATGGTATATCCCTTAGCTTGGTTAATATCTTTGGAAAAACAGGTGTTAACAATTGATATAGCATCTGTTCCTGAAACACGAATTACAGCAAGAGCCGAAACTCCAGAAGGTGTGGCTGGGGCTATAATTGTATCCTCGAAGTTGGTCATGAACTAAACTAGAAATTTAGGCTTAGGCTGTATTGGCTATAGAAGTCAAATATTTCATTGACTGCTTCGTCTGCCGTATCTACAATTTTAAATAAGTCCATATCCTCCGGACTGATGTATGCTTCTTCAAGCATTGTATTTTTTAGCCAGTCCATTAGACCTTCCCAATAAGATGAACCCACCAAAATAATAGGAAACATGGCTGTTTTTTGAGTTTGGATGAGTGTAAGTGCTTCGAATAACTCATCTAATGTCCCAAATCCACCGGGGAGTACAATAAACCCTTGTGCGTATTTCATGAACATTACTTTTCTTACAAAGAAAAAGTTGAAGTTGATTAACTTATCTCGATCAATATAGGGGTTGGCACTTTGCTCAAAAGGGAGAACAATGTTCAGTCCTACAGAGGCCCCTTTTTCTTTGTGAGCACCCAAATTTCCTGCTTCCATGATACCTGGTCCACCTCCTGTAATTACTCCAAGTCCAACAGATGCTAGTTTTTGACCAATTTCTGTAGCCATCTCATAATATTTGGTACCTGGTTTTGTTCTTGCAGATCCAAAAACGGAAACACATGGCCCAGTTTTGGATAGTGTCTCGTATCCATCAACAAATTCTGCCATAACCTTAAAAATATTCCAGCTGTCTGAGCTTTTAATTTCTGGCCAGTTTTTATTTTGAAATGCTTTTTTTATTCGTTCGTTTGATTGATTTTTCATGATTTTTTAATTGTTTATGACTTTTTACTCAATAAATAGCTATTGAAATAGAGCAGAATATAGGTAAAAAATCCGTTAATGATAATTAATTCGAACCCTGCTTCGAATCCTTGAACTATAATAGGCATTCCATAAAAATAGATTCCTGTCAAAAGAATAGATAGGAGGGTTATGTATACAACATATCGATCGCTGATTTTATTTTTAGTCAATATCCCAAATGAAAATAATCCAAGTAAAGGTCCATAAGTAAATCCGGCAGCACGAAACAATTCTTTAATAACAGCCTCATTGTTTATAGAATTAAATATGAGGATGGTTATAAAAAGAATCAGGGCAAATCCGATGTGCACGAGTCTTCTCATTTTAATATCGGTTGGTCTTGATCGTTCGTAGCCCAAGAAATCTACACAAAAGCTAGTAGTTAATGCAGTTAAAGCACTATCGGCACTGCTGTACGCAGCAGCTACCAGACCAATAATAAATGCAATGCTCACCATTGGTGTGGCATGTTGCATAGCCACAAAGCTGAATAATTCGTCTGATTTTCCTTCAAAATTCAAAGCTTTTAAATCTGCATATGTATACAAAAGTGCCCCAAGACTCAAAAAGATGATGTTTACTACAATGAATAATCCCATTTGAATGTAAATGTTCTTTTGAGCATTTTTTATCGAATTGATACTCAGGTTTTTTTGCATCATATCTTGGTCTAACCCAGTCATAGCCAATGCTATAAATACACCACCCAGAAACTGTTTCCAGAAAATATTACTGCCATTTCCATTCCAATGAAAAATTTGTGTATTAGGGTCTTGAATTAAATGGGCGAATGCATTTCCAAAAGACCAATCCAGATCATTAATGATAAATATTAAAGTTAATATTACAGCTGTAATTAGAAATGTTGTTTGGAGAGTATCCGTATATACCACAGTTTTTATACCGCTTTTTGAAGTATAAAGAAATATGAGAATAATTGTAATTGCTACTGCACCCCAGAAAGGTATTCCGAAGGGTTCGAAAACAAATGTATGTAAAACACCAGCTACTAGGAATAATCGAAATGATGCACCAATGATCCGACTTAAAATGAAATATGCAGCACCAGTTTTGTAGGAGTTTTCTCCAAACCGATTTTCTAAGTAAGTATATATAGATGTCAGATTTTGACGATAATAAATAGGAATTAAAATTTGGGCAATGATGATATATCCAACCATATAACCCATTACCGTTTGAAGATACCCAAAATGACTACTATCTACCCACCCTGGTACAGATAAAAAAGTGACTCCTGATAAGGATGCACCAATCATCCCGAAAGCAACAAGAAACCATGGGGATTTTCTATTCCCTGTATAAAAGGACGTGTGGTCATTGTTCTTTGACGTGACCCATGAGATAGCAATTAATAATAAAAAGTAGCTGACTAAAGCAATAAGTATTTGTGTTGGTGTCATTTATGGAGATACAATTAACTTTTGCCCAATTTGAATAGTGATACTTTCTAAATTATTCCATTCTTTAAGTTGCTCTATGTTAACACTATATCGTTTGCAAATATTATACAACGTATCTCCTTTGACTACTAAGTGAGTCATTGTTCCGTCTACTGCAATTGCTTTTTGAATTTGTTCAGTGTCCTCATTTGACAGATTCTCTCTAATGACTTTTTCTTCTTTTACTTCATTAGGAGCAGATAACTCTTCTTTAAGAATTATTTTTTGTCCAATACGCATGGCATTTGGGTTTAAATTCGAATTCCATTTTAGAATATCCTCCTCAAATACATGGTATTTTTCAGCGATTCTATAAATGTTATCACCCTTAATGACAATATGAAAGTCTGGAACTTCAATCGTTACTTTGTTTATTGCTCCAGGGTTATTGAATTGAGTAGAATCAATGATTTTTTGATTTTCTGCACTTGGGTTTATAAATTTCTTTTCTTCTTCCCAATTAGGCTTCTGAACTTCTGTTTTAATAGGGTTATCATTAGCTCTTTTTTTCTGCATATACAAGACCTCTCCTTCTTTAGGTTCAGTGCCAGTTTCCATACGGTTCTTCTTATACAAGTGCTTTAGTTTGATACCATATGTTTGAGAAATACTTCGCATGTTATCTGTACTTGTAACGATATGTTTTTGTTCAGATCCCCTCCTTCTTTTTGGTTTTAGGTATACAATTTCTCCAGTTTTTATTTCTTCGTCTTTAGGCAAATCATTCCATTTCCTGATGTGCTTATCCTTTAAATAATTTTCCTCTGCAATGTTACTAACCGTCTCGTTTTTAGTAGCAATTTTTATAGGAACTCCATTGATTTTTTCTCCTTCTTCAGGTGTCTCCTTTTGTGGTAGTTTTTGGGTATCGTATTGGTTTAGCTCGTATCGTTCAATGAGATTGATTAATATTTTTCCGTACTGAGGGTTAGTCGCATATCCAGCTTTTCTTAGCCCATGACACCACCCTTTATAATCTGTTATTTTTAGTTCAAATAATTCATGATATCGCCAGTTTTTTCTTAAAAAATCAGAATGATCTTTGTATGATTCTAGAACAGATCCATATGCTCTAAAACATTCATCAGGAGCATCATCATTTGCATAGATTGTCTTGCCTGTCCAATTGCCTTTGCACTTAATTCCAAAATGATTATTTGCAAATTTTGCCAATCGACTATTTCCACTACTACTTTCCAAAACTCCTTGTGATAAAGTTATGCTTGCAGGTACTCCACTACGATGCATTTCAATTATGGCCAATTCTTTATATCGATCAATATATTGAGTTGGTGTCTGCTTCTGTGCTTGTAATATGAGAATTAAAAAGCTAAGAATTATCGTTAAAGATGGTCTCATTTAAGGTAAAGTTATTGAATTCAAATTTAGAGCCCTTTAAATCATCCGAGTTACTGCTTTATACACTTATCTACATTTGTTATAATGAATTGTATCAGAAAGCGTTTAATTTGAAGTCATTAAAGTATAATTATGAGAAAGTACTTATTTCTTTTGGGATTGTTTTTTTTAGTTTCTTCTGTTTTTGGCCAAAAAGTGCCATCTGCTGATTGGAGTTATGCTATTATCAAAAGTAATGTAAAAGTTGGTGATGTAATAGAGGTAATATTTACCACACCCATTCCTGAAGGGTATCACATTTATTCAAATGATTATGGGGATTGCCCGCCTGTAAAAGCACAGTTTACATACACTGAAAATTCGTCATTTGATCTTCTTGGAGGAGCTAATGCAATTGGATCTCATCACTATATAGATGATATTTTTGAATGTGAAGTTGCTGATTTTGAGAATAAGGCCGAATTTAGACAGCAGATTAAACTACTGACATCAAACCCAGATATTGAAGGTATCTTAGAATATCAGATGTGTACATCTGATGGAATGTGTGTAATCTTCGAGTATGATTTTCATATTGATGGACTTAACGTGTCAGGGGAATCGTTGGTTTCTGATAAAAAGCCTACTGAAGTCAAACCTATTCCAATAGCAGAGGATCCAAAGATTGAACCTGTTGAGCCACAAAATATAATTGATAAAGAACCTCTAACGTTAAAAAATAATCAATCGAGTACAGAAGGGTATACACCATTTGCAGGGCTAATTTCTTCCGATAGTGTAAATTATTCAGGTTATCAGGCAGTCTCAAAAAAGGATACAACTCTGTGTGAGGTGAAAACTTTTCAGGGTGAATCAAATGAAGAATCTACGACATATTGGGGTTTATTTATCCTTGCATTTTTATCTGGATTAGCTGCTCTACTAACACCGTGTGTATTTCCGATGATACCAATGACGGTATCTTTTTTCATGAAGGATGGAAGTAAGGCTAAGGCTATTCGGAATGGTTTTATCTATGGTGTGAGTATTATTGCTATCTATGTTTTTATTGGGACTCTAGTAGCAGTCGTTGCTGGTCCTGCAGCAGCTAATTGGTTGTCAACTCATTGGTTACCGAATATTTTCTTCTTTTTGATTTTTATTGTTTTTGCGGCATCATTTTTTGGGGCATTTGAAATTGTTTTGCCAAGTTGGTTGGTTAATAAGGCAGATCAACAAGCAGACAAAGGAGGTTTAATTGGTATCTTCTTTATGGCATTTACCATTGTATTGGTTTCCTTCTCATGTACTGGTCCTATAGTAGGGAGTATTCTTGTTCAGTCTGCTGGAGGAGCATTTGTGAAACCCTTAATTGGGATGCTAGGTTTTTCTCTAGCATTTGCCATTCCATTTTCACTGTTTGCAATTTTTCCTAATTGGTTAAATAGCTTGCCGACCTCCGGTGGGTGGCTGAACTCTGTAAAAGTAGTGCTTGGTTTCCTTGAACTTGCCTTTGGTCTGAAATTTTTGAGTGTAGCTGACCAAACGTATCATTGGGGTATTTTAGATCGTGAAATTTATATTGGACTTTGGATTGTTATATTTCTATTAATGGGTTTCTATTTGTTGGGTAAAATTAAATTTTCTCATGATAGTGATATGCCATTTTTGAAAGTCCCTCGATTATTGTTTTCTATAGCAACATTTGCCTTTGTATCATATTTAGTTCCAGGGTTATTTGGTGCCCCATTAAAAGCTCTAGCTGGTTATTTGCCACCTATGAGTACTCATGATTTTAATATTTTAGAATCCAAGGATGATCATAAACCATACTATGCAGGTGTTAAGCCTTTATATGAAGATAAGTTGCACTTACCTGATGGTCTAAGGGGTTATTTTGATTATGAACAAGGTATGGAAGTTGCAAGAAAAATTGGTAGGCCAGTTTTTTTAGATTTTACTGGTCATGGCTGTGTGAACTGTCGAGAGATGGAAGCTCGTGTTTGGTCAGATCCAAGGGTGCATAATTTGCTTGATGAAGAATACCTAGTGATTTCTTTGTATGTTGATGAAAAAACAGTGGAGCTGCCTGAAGACGAGTGGTTTTATAATAAAAAAGGAAAACTAATTAAGACATTAGCAAAGAAAAATAGTACGATTCAAGAATGCTTCTTCGATGCCAATGCCCAACCTCAGTATGCATTGTTAGATAACGAAGGAAACCTGCTTCAACCCTCAAAAACCTACGACTTAGATGTGGAAGGGTATATTAAATTTTTAAAGGATGGTCTAGCAGAGTACCAAGCCAGAATGGGAAATAATAAATAATATGAGTATTCAACAACATTTTATAGAAGCAAAGGAAGTTTTAGAGATATTTATTTCAAATCCTGAAAATTTTGAATCCATTGAAAAAGCAGGTCAGCTGCTAGTTGATAGCATCCAATCTGACGGCAAAATTATTAGTTGTGGAAATGGTGGAAGTCTTTGTGATGCGATGCATTTTGCAGAGGAGTTGACAGGTAGGTACCGCGACAATAGACCGGCTATTGGTGCAATTGCAATTAGCGATGCTAGTCACATGGCATGTGTTGGCAACGATTATGGTTATGAGTATGTTTTTTCAAGATACATAGAAGGTGTTGGACGAGAAGGTGATGTTTTGCTTGCAATTAGTACCAGTGGGAATAGCCAAAATGTGATTCATGCAATCAAAGCTGCTAGAGACAAGGGAATGAAAGTAATCGGTCTTACTGGTAAAGACGGGGGTAAAATGGCAAACTTGTGCGATGTTGAAATCAGAGCTCCAAAGAGTGATTATGCTGATCGGGCACAAGAAATTCACATAAAAGTCATTCATTCACTAATTGACTACATCGAGAATAATCTTTAGATTTTTGTCTAGTCAGGTAATTAGAGTCTGTACTTTAAGTACTTGATTTTTTTACCATCTTCCAACCAGATTTTTTCATAGAATGTTTGTATGTTGGCAAGATACTCGGGTATTGCATCCCATTGGTAGATATCATCACTGTTTTCGATTACTTCTAAGTTTTGTTCTGCTATAACCTCTTTTGTGTACTCATAAAATCTAGTCGAATCACTTTTTAAATTCATGATAGGGTGAGAGTTTGAAATATTTCTGTATCGTTCAAGAAACATAGGATTTGTCAACCTCTTTCTTTTTTTAGCGTGCTGAGGGTCTGGGAAAGTAATCCAAAATTCATCGATTTCGCCAAGGGCAAAATAATCTTCAATATTGCCAATCATAATCCGATGAAATGCCACATTATGCATGTTATTTTCAAGAGCATATTTAGCTCCTTTCCATATCCGATTCCCTTTTATGTCAACACCTATGAAATTCCTATCAGGAAACCTTTTTGCTAAACCCAAAGTGTATTCTCCTTTACCACAAGCGAGTTCAATAGTAATGGGATTATTATTTTTGAACACATGAGTTGCCCATTTGCCTTTCAGCTCGGTTGCTCTTTCATAGCAATTGCTAAAAGCCGTTACTTCTGCAAATTTCTGTAGTTTACCTTTCTTACCCACGCCGCAAATTTAATAGGCTTCACGAATTACCTTTCCTGTTTCTGTATTTCGTATTTTTGGGGTAAAAAGGATTTTTTTTGGTGTATGGTATTTAGGTAAAAGAGGAGTTAGTGTTTCAATGAAATATTTTTGATTGAAGTCAGGTTCACCCTCTACAATCAAAATTGGAATTTCACCATACTCAGGGTGATTTTCTTTGGATACATAAAATTTTTTTTGAAGCTTCATCATTTGAAATAAGCTTTCGATGACTGCCTCTATTTGATGGGGATGAATTTTAATGCCCCCGCTATTTATTACGTCGTCAGATCTTCCTAATATTACAAAACCACCCTCTCTAAACTCTGCAATATCATTAGTCTGAAGTTGAATGTTTAATTCGGGTATATGGATTTGAAGGGTTTCTTTTTGACTAATTTTTACACCTAGCAAAGGGTTTAATACAGACTCATTATTTGTCAAGTTTTGCATCGCTATATGACTCGCAGTTTCGGTCATACCATAAGTGAGCCAAATTTGAGGATGATTTAATTTGGAGTTGAATGATGAAGAATTGCTTGATGGTGCACCACCAATTAGGATATGTCTAAACTTATTAAGTTGTTCAGGGAACTTTAGTAGGCTTGATTTGAATTGAGTTGGGGTGAGTGATATTGTCGTGAAATCATGTTCTCCTATTGAGTCTAGTGGGTCATTCGAAGGCTTAAAAAACTGGATATCACATTCCCATATCAGAGCTCGAATGAGTTGCATAAAACCTCCTGTTTTTTGAACAGGAAGGCAGCACATTATCTTATGTCTTGATAAATTGAGCTTATTATGGGTGGATGTTGCACTCCATTTTAGAAGTTTTCGAGTTAGTGTAATTTGCTTTGGCTTGCCTGTTGTTCCTGAAGTGTAAATGTAAAACTCATTATCGCCTTGATTCCATCTTTTTATTATTTCTTCAACAAATAATTTATCCTCAAAGTCCTCAGAATAATATGCATTAAAGAAACTCATTTTTTAAATTAACAAATTCAAAAATAGTATAGTTCTATGCCATACAACATATCTTGTACGGTTTTATTTTATTTTGAGGAGGTCATGCATATGATAAAATATTAAATTCGCGTTCTATTAAATATTTTATATGAACACCATGACAAAAGTTGTTAATTTATTCGCTTTATTATTTTTTCTTGGAACATCTATTATTAATGCTCAAAATGTGACAATAAGTCCTAACCAAATTAGTGAAGATGCTATACCGACATTCCCAATTTTCAGTTACGGAGATAAACTTGTTTATAATGATGAGTTTATGCGTGTTTTCAATAAAAACAAGCAAGGAGAATCTTCACCAACAAAACAAGAAATAGAAGAATATTTAGACTTATATGTCAAGTTTAAATTAAAAGTTGAGCAGGCTTATCGATTGAAAATGGACACTTTGCCTAGTTTCATAAAAGAGCTTGCTGGTTACAGAAAACAGCTAGCTCAACCATACTTGACAGATAAAACAGTTACAGACAGATTAATTAAAGAAGCATATGATAGAGGTCGTTATGAGGTGAATGCAAGTCATTTATTGATTAATTGTTCTTCTGATGCAAAGCCTGTTGATACACTGGCAGCCTATCAAAAAATATTAGGTTTAAGAGCTAGGATTAAAAATGGTGAAAAGTTTGAGGAGATAGCAAAAGCTTATTCGGAGGATCCCTCAGCAAAAGACAATAGTGGAGTTCTTGGTTATTTTACAAGTTTTCAGATGATTTATCCTTTCGAAAATGCAGCCTTTAACACACCAGTAGGAGAGGTAAGTTTACCAATTCGAACCAAATATGGGTTTCATTTGGTGTATGTAGCTGACAAACGTGAATCGATGGGAGATATGAAAGTCGCTCATATCATGATTAAATATTACAATCCGTCCCAGATTGATAGTACCAAAGAACGAATAGATGCAGTACATGAGAAATTAACAGATGGCGGAGATTGGACAACTATAGTAGAAAAATTTTCTGAGGACTTTAATACCAATTCTAAAGGGGGCGAATTAAGCTGGATAAATCGAACAACTCCGAACATACCCGTTGAATTTAAAGATGTGGCATACACACTTCAGAAGGATGGAGATATCAGTGATCCTATTAAAACAAGATTTGGTTGGCATATTATCAAACGAATTGAAACAAAACCAAGGGCATCATATGAGGAGAGAAAAGAATTTATTCGAAGAAAAGTTGAAAGAGATAGCCGCAGTGAGTTGAATAAAGAAGTAGTTGTTGCGAGGTTAAAGGAAGAAAATAATTTTCAAGAAGTCTCAGGATTGGAAGCTATTCGAGATTCTTTTTCAGCGGATTTATTACAAGCAGGATACAAAAAACAAGAAGGTAGCGGTATTATCTTGTGCAAGATTGGAGAGAGAGAGTATAAAGATGACTATTTCTTTGGATATGTGGCAACAAATCAAACAAAATCGAATAAGACATTAACTAATGCAGTTGATGATATTTATGAAGCTTTCATAGAACAAATTAATTTAGATTATGAGGAAGGTTTGCTAGAGGAAAAATATGAAGCATTCAAAAATATAATGCAGGAATACAAGGATGGTATTTTATTGTTTGAACTTACTGATAAGAAAGTATGGAGCAGAGCGGTGAGAGATACTCTAGGTCTTCAAGCTTTTTATGATGAGAATAAAGAGAACTATATGTGGAATAAGAGAGCGGATGTAGATATTTTTAGCTGTAGTGATTCAAAAGCAAGAAAGATAGCTATGAAATTAGCCAAGAAAGGGAAGTCAATAAAAGAAATCTTGAATCGTTGCAATGCAAAAAATCCAATTGCTGTAACCATTGATTCCAAAAAAATTGAGAAATCAAAAGATCCATTATTAGAAAAAATTGATTTGGAAAAGGGAGTATACAAGATCGCAGGAGAAAGCCAACAATTTAAGTTTGTAAGAATCAATAATATACTTGCTCCAACACAAAAACTATTGGATGAGAATAGAGGGACTATTACTTCTGATTATCAAAATTACTTGGAGGCAAGTTGGGTTGAAGACCTGAAAAATAAATTTCCAATACAAGTATATGAGGATAATGTCTCAAGACTTTACAATGATTAATAGTTGAAGAAGATTTTAATCATATTAACCATCTTTTCTGTTTTTTCATGTGATTCAAACACTTCAGGTAAAGTAATTGCAAGAGCTTTTGGAAATGAATTGTATGACACGGATATTGCTAATTTGATTTCTGATGATGCATCATTTGAGGATAGCGTATTTCTTACCAAAGAGTTCATAAATATTTGGGTTTCTAAACAAGTTTTACTGAATGAGGCAGAGCGAGTACTAAATAGTCAAGAAAAAGATAAGTCTAAGGAATTAGAAGCCTACAAACACGACTTAATCTCGTACGAACTTATTAATAAACTTATCCGGCAAGAGATAGATACTTCATTTAGTACTCAAGAATTAGAACTTTATTATGATGAGAATAAAAATGAATTTGAATTGACTCAGAACATCATCAAGCTAGTTTTTTATAAGATCCCACTGGAGTCAAAAAATTTAGATTTATTGTGGTCAAGTTTTAAGGCTAATGATCAATCGATAAACCCTACATTAGTATCCCTCTCAAATAGTGGGGGTAACTACTATGAAAATGGTAACTCTTGGGTGTTTTTTGACGATATCCTTAAGGAAATACCTATCAATACATATAATCAGGAACACTACTTAAATAACCATAAGTATATTCGTATCAATGAAGGAGACTTCGTTTACTTTGTTAAAATTAATGATTTTAAAATACGGAGCATGTTATCTCCGTTTGTTCTTGAGAAGCAACGAATAAAGGAGATCCTTTTAATGAATCGCCAACAAGAGCTTCAGAAAACCATTGAGTCAGATTTATTAGATAAAGCATACCGAAACAAAAAAATACAGCTATTTTGAAAAAAACACTAACAATATTACTTCTAATCTTTGGCTTTGAAGGTTATGCCCAAAACCAACCAGTGCTAGACGAGATAGTAGCAGTAATAGGGAATCATATCATTTTACGTTCAGACCTAGAAGCAGAATATACTCAAGCAAAAAAGGACATGTCATTTTATCCTGGAGACTTGAAGTGTGAAATTTTGAATCAATTGATTATTCAAAAATTATATCTACATAAAGGAGAACGAGATAGTATTTATTCAAATCCTGAAATGGTAGAGTCTGAGTTGGATAGACGGGTAAAATATTATGCATCGCAAATTGGGGGAGAGGCTAGACTTGTTCAGTATTTAGGGATGACTATTGATGAGTATAAGGATCGGAGAAGACCTGAAATAGAAAATCAACAAGTTTCTCAAAAGGTGCAGAGTACTATTGTTTCAGATATAAAAGCGTCACCTACAGATGTTCGAAAGTTTTTTGCAAGTATTCCTAAAGATAGTTTTCCTAAGTTTGGAGAGGAAGTTGAACTAGCATTGATTTCGATGAAGCCAGAGCCCAGCGATTATGCCAAAGAATATGCATTAGAAAAAATCACTAAAATTCGTCAAGATTTATTAAGGGGGCTTTATTCGTTTGATTTTGCTGCAAAAAGTAATAGTGATGACAAAACAACAGCTGTTAATGGGGGCGAGTTAGGCTATTTTTCTCGAGGTCAAATGGTTGGGGCTTTTGAACGAGTTGCTTTCAAACTTAAGGGCGATTCCATATCAGAAGTCATAGAAACAAAGTATGGCTATCATATTCTTCAACTTATTGACCGTAAAGGAGAGAAAGTAAATGCCCGGCATATACTAATAAAGCCACTGATTGTGAAAAGTGACTTTTCAGCGTTACGTGACCAGATGCTAGAAATAATATCAGGCCTGAAGTCCGATAGTTTAACCATGTGTAAGGTAGCCTCAGATCTCAGCACCGACATGTACACCAAGGATAATTGTGGTTTTTATGCAGATCAAACAACGGGGTCTCATCAAATATCAATTGAGGTACTGGATCCACTTATTGCAGCTAAAGCAAGCGTAATGAGAGAAGGTCAATACAGTAAACCCGAAAAATTTGAAGAAATTGATGGTACATCAGGATATAGATTTCTTTATTTAAGAAAAGCTATTCCTGCACACACAGCTAACCTAAAGGATGACTATCAAAAGATTCAAGCACTTGCTCTTGAAAAGAAGAAAGAGGATACGATTAACCAATGGGTTAGTGAGTACAAAAGCAACGTATATGTTAGGATAGATGAAAAATATGCTTCTTGCAAAGAGCTATCTCAATGGAAAGGACTAGCAAATTAGATGATTGATTTTAGTAACGATAAAAAAGCGGCAGACAGTTTAGTTCTTAAAGTTAACGAGCTGAAGAAAGAGATTGGCAAGATAATTATTGGTCAAGATGAAGTAGTTAATGGTCTTATAACAAGCATCTTAAGCAATGGACATGCTTTATTAATTGGTGTTCCAGGCCTAGCAAAAACATTATTAATAAAGACTATAAGTGAGGCTTTAGATTTAAGTTTTAATCGTGTTCAGTTTACTCCGGATCTTATGCCAAGTGATATCATTGGATCAGAGATTTTGGATGAAGCCAAAAAATTCCAGTTTAATAAAGGTCCTGTTTTTGCAAATATTGTTTTGGCAGACGAGATTAATAGGACACCACCTAAGACTCAAGCTGCCTTACTTGAGGCCATGCAAGAAAAAAATGTAACGATATCAGGGACAAAATATCCTTTAGATCTACCTTTTTTTGTTTTAGCTACACAAAATCCAATAGAGCAAGAAGGAACCTACCCTTTACCTGAGGCACAGCTGGATCGTTTTATGTTTAATATGGTCCTTGATTATCCTTCAAAAGAGGATGAGATAAGCATTGTGAAAGCTACCACATCTGAGAAATCAGTGACTGTAAATCCTATATTGAACCAAAAAGAAATTATTGGGTTTCAAGATTTAGTTAAGCGTGTGCCAGTCTCAGATCATGTGTATGATTATGCAGTGACTTTGGTTGCTAAAACTCGAGCAAAAAGAGAGCTAGCTACTCCATTTATAAATGATTATTTAGAGTATGGTGCTGGACCAAGAGCTTCACAATATCTTATCATTGGTGCCAAAACCAACGCTTTAATACAAGGAAAGTATTCGCCAGATATTGAGGATGTTCAAGCGGTTGCTAAAATGGTTTTAAGACATCGTATTGTTAGAAATTATAAAGCAGAGTCTAAAGGAATCTCTGCCGATCAAATCATCGAAAGTATTTTTTAATATTGGTTTTTTCAATTGTAGATATTGAAACTACCGGTGGATCACATGGTAACAGAATTACTGAAATAGCTGCAGTTAAGACTGATGGAATTCGTATTTTAGACTCCTACGAGACACTCATAAATCCGCACATATTTATACCAAAGTCAATCACTCTTCTAACTGGGATAACCAATAATATGGTAAATTCAGCTCCCGATTTTGAAGAAGTATCAAGTGATTTTTTGAAGTTCCTTGAAGGATCAATATTCGTTGCCCATAATGTGAGTTTTGATTACAGTATAATTAAAAACCATTTTGAGGATTTATCAATACCCTTCAATAGTAAAAAATTGTGTACGGTTAGATTATCACGCTCAATCATACCTAATCATGCTTCTTATTCACTTGGGAAATTATGTAGGGAGTTAGGAATTAAAAATCATAAAAGACATCGTGCAATGGGAGACGCACAAGCAACGACTCAATTATTTCACATGCTCTTCCAGAAAGATTTAGATTTTATAAATCATTCATTAAATCAATTAAGCCGAGAGTCAATTCTCCCTCCAAATTTGCCAAAGAGTGAGTTTGAATCAATGCCAAATTCTGTTGGAGTCTATTATCTTCTCGGAGAGAAAATGGAAATTTTATATGTGGGTAAGGCTAAAGATATGAAAAAACGAATCGTTTCACATTTTACAGAAACTACTCGAAAGAAGAGTGAGCTATTGAGAAGAATTCATCATGTGAGTTTTGTTGAAACAGGGAATGAACTTATTGCTCTATTATTGGAAAGTGATGAAATTAAAAAGCACTACCCACCATACAATAAGATGCAAAAACAAAAAAATAATGACTATTGTATTTGTCATTATGAAGGTCAAGACGGGGTGCTAAGAGTGGATATTTTTTTGAAAAAATATGAGAAAAACACAGTTAAGCGTTTTAGTTCAATGATTATGGCAAAAGATTATTTGTATATGTTGGTCGAGAAGAACAAATTATGTCCAAAGTATGCCGGATTAGAACGAACAAAAGAAAGTTGTTATCTGGGCTCAATTTGTGATTTGTGTTCTAATGAAATTACAATTGAAGAATACAATAAACGAGTACTAAGTTCGTGGGAAAACAAAGAATTGAATAAATGGATTATTGGTCCTGGTAGGACAATCGATGAAAAAGGAGTAGTTGCTCTAAAAGATGGCAAATATTGCGGTTTTGGTTTTGTGGGTACAGATCAAGAAATTAATGAAGAAGAACTAGACAACTGCATTGTAAACTATAAAACAAATAAGGATACACGAAGAATCATTGATGGATTTTTGAGTGTACCCATTCCACGAGAATATCAGCTTATTTCAGAATAGATTAAATGGCCATAAGGCTACATCCCCTGATGTCGGATTGGTCTAATCTTCCTGTTACTTCAAAACTGCCATCTTCATGGACCTTGCCTAGGTCGTCAGTAGCAATAAAACAACAACTATTTATATTCGCTAAATCAATAATATTTAGGGCAGCAGTATGCCCCTTGACTGCATCTTTGCTTAATGGGTCATTATCTGCCCTTGGAAGAACTTTCATCCAAGGAGGACAGGTGTAAATACAATTTTTATCGGAGTATGCTTGACTTAATAACTCTGTCATTCCGTATTCAGATATGATAGTAGAATTTTTGAAAGAGTTTTGAAGTTGTTCGTATAGTTCCAATTTGGTCATTTCTTTTTTTCGCCCCTTCATACCACCTGTTTCAATGATTGTTAAATCCTTTAAATCAAGCGAATATTCTTGAGCAAAATCTAAAAGTGCAAAGCTCACACCGAACAGGAGCTTTTTCTTCTTTGATTCATGAAGTTTATCATACAATTTTTCAAAGTCATACAAAAAGAAATTCATGGACTGCTGATTCTTCTCCATCAGAAACTTCACCATAGAAATCAAAGAAGAATTCTGTCTTTCAAGGTAATTAGGCAGCAAGCCAATAACTTCAAATCTTGATAAAGGACCAATTTTTTGTTCAATTATTTTTAGACAATTCTGATGATAATCATTTACATTTTTAATGAAATGTCTAGAGGATATAGTGCTAGTAGTCGTACTGCTCTCAAAAATTCGACTGGTTTCAAATTTTCCTGTTATTACATCATGAGTTTTAAATAGTGAAATCGGAAGGAATGGTATTTCACTGTAGTGAGATATTGATTCGGTTGATTTGCCAATAAGATCTAAATATTGAGCATAGATATCATTATTTTTTGCTTGATATTGAAATATATTCAAGGCAAGAGCGTTAAAATTGCGATTATTAACGGACCAAACATCATCCATGTCGTTCAACAACATATTTACTTCAAAAGTAATATCTCTATTTGTCATTTTGGTTAGCTCCTGTGCACCTGATGATAATCAATTTACAATTGAGCCTAAAATAGAGCTTGAGTCTGTGATTCAGCACAAAGATATATTTGGGAAAGACAGTGTAATACAGCTTAATATTTCTTATTCTGATGCAGACGGCGATATCGGTTTGTCTGATACGGATACATTACCACCGTTTAATTTTTCGAGTGAGTTTTATCATAATCTACCCATTAAGTTTCTTGTAATGAATTCTCAAGGAGAGTTTAATGAGTTAAGAGATCCATCTTCGAACGAAACCTATGGCTATCAACACGAGCGAATACCCAACTTAACCCCACCTGGTAAATACAAATCAATATCTGGCGTGTTGTCTATTAGTTTGACTTCAAATCCTTTGTTTTTGGAACCACAATCCGTAAAGTTTGAAATTGCATTGTTTGATAGAGCTTTAAATGTGAGTAATACAGTGTACACAGAAGTATTAAATTTAACCCATTAATTATGACATCGCTACGAATTCTCCTTTTCAAAAAACTATTAAAGCCTATTGTAGGCGGTAAAATTTCATATGTTTGCACTTCTTAAATTGATTGAACAGAAAAGTAGTACAGTTTTGGCGTTAATATTTAATAGCATGAAAGTGAATTCCAAATTAGTATTTCTATTTCTATTTATATTTATAGGATTTCAAAGTGTCGCTCAAAAATTTGCGTATGTTGATTCTGAGTATATCCTTTCCCAAATACCGAAATATAAATCTGCTCAACTTCAACTCAATGAGTTAAGTGCTCAATGGCAACAAGAGGTAGAGAAAAAATTTCTAGAAATTGATAACCTACGCAAAGCATTCAAGGTTGAGAAGGTGCTTCTCACAAAAGATATGCAGATGGCTAGGGAAAAAGAAATAAATACCAAGGAAGATGAGGCAAAGAAATTTCAGTTAGACAGATTTGGTTCCGAAGGGGAGTTGTTTCGAAAAAAGTCGGAATTGATAAGACCAATACAGGATAAACTGTATACGGCGATTAATAAAGTTGCAAAAAATAATGGATTAGATTTTATATTTGACAAAAGTGGTGATTTACTTATGCTCGTGTCTAATTCAAAATATGATCGCAGTGATGAGGTATTAGAGGAATTAGGTGTAGTATCTACATCGTCAGAAAAGGGAAGTAATTTACCCCCAGAATAAATAAGAATAAACAAAAAATAAAAACCATAACATGAAGAAAGTATTTTCAATTTTAATGATTTTATGTACCACCATAGTTGCACAAGCACAAACTAAGGTAGCCCATATTAATAGTACTGAACTAATTGAGTCAATGCCAGAAGCTGACACTATCTCAATGAAGCTAGAAAAGGTAAGACAAACTTGGGAAGCATTACTTGCTGAGAAACAAAAAGAAACTCAAACTAAATACCAGTCACTAATGGAAATTATTGATGATGAATCTGTGCCAACGAGTGTAAAAGAAGTAAAGACTCAAGAAATTGAAAATTTGCAGAAGCAGTATCAGGAAATGCAAAAAACTGGTTCAGATGCAATGCAAAAAGAGCAAGAGTCTCTTCTTACGCCATTGTATGCACGTGTCAAACAAACCATAGCAGCTGTAGCCAAAGCAAATGGTTTTGCATATGTGATGGATAGTTCAGAGGGTAGTGGTATGATTTTTAGCGATCCTTCATATGATCTAATGCCACTTGTCAAAGCTAAGCTTGGGCTTAAATAAGAATACGATTATCGGCCGATCAAGACAACCAATTGGTGTTTTTGATTCAGGCTTGGGTGGGCTGTCCATTCTAAAAGCTTTAAAAGATAAGCTTCCTAATGAAAGGTTTGTCTATTATGGCGATACCGCTCATCTGCCTTATGGTGATAAAAGCGAAAAAACACTTAAAGAGTACGTTTCGTCTATTTTTTCTTTTTTAAATCAACAAGACTGTAAACTTATTGTAGTTGCATGTAATAGTGCGGCAACTGTCATTCACAAACTAGAAAATTTACCCTTTGTTGATGACCAAATTGTTGAAGTAATTAGTCCTATTGTTGCGTTAATAGCAGAACAAAAAAAATATCAAAGAATTGGAGTTATTGGCACCAGAAAAACTATCGGTTCTGGGATGTTTGATCAGAAACTAAGTCAGTTAAATTCATCGTTAGAAATTGTTGCAAAAGCTACTCCATTATTAGCACCAATGATTGAAGATGGGTTTGTTGAAGAGGATGTTTTGTTGCCAATTTTCAAACGATATTTTAAAGGGTTTGAGAATTGCGAGCTGCTTATTCCAGCTTGCACCCATTATCCCATTATTTACAATCAAATCGAGAAGTATTTTGACAATGGTTTGAAAGTCTTACATACTCCGAAAATTATTGCTGAGAAGGTTGACCAAGTTTTAGCTAATCAACAATTGATTAACCCAGAAAAAAACGACAAAGAGGACTCATTTTATCTATCCGACATCACGAATGATTTTTTAAGAGAAGCTAAATTATTTCTAGGAAGCGATGTAAATTTCAGTCTGGTTTCATTATGAAAAATTGGTCTAATCATAAGATTTTAGTCATTGATGAAGTGCATGAAGTTTTTTTTGAAAAACTTGAAGGGTCAACTATAAATTATTCTCCCAATATAACAATTGAAGAGCTCCCAGATGCTTTGACAAATGCCACAATTTTAGTGTTAAGAAGCAAGTTAATGCTGGATAAAAAATGGATTGATCTTGCTCCTAAACTGCAAGTGATAGGCAGACTAGGTTCAGGTATGGATAATATAGATTTGGCTTATGCCAACCAAAAAGGAATAGCTTGCTTGAATGCTCCAGAGGGAAATAGAAATGCCGTTGCAGAGCAAACCATAGGCATGATGCTTAGTTTGCTTACTCATACAGTTAAATCAAACAGCGAGATTGGTCAAGGTAAGTGGCTGAGAATGGAAAATCAAGGAGTAGAACTAAAAAACCTGACAGTTGGAATAATCGGCTATGGAAATGTTGGGAAAGAGCTTGCTTCTAAATTACGAGTTTTTGGGTGCGATGTAATTGCTTATGACAAGTATTTGAAAAATTTTGGCGATGATTTTGTGAGAGAAGTTACGTTAGAGGAATTGCAACAAAAATCAGATGTAATCACGCTTCATGTTCCGTTGAATGAATCAACTAAAAATATGGTTGATCAAGGATTTATAAATGGTGTTTCAAAACCATTTTACTTATTAAATTTGTCAAGAGGTCAAGTGATTAATATCCCAGATTTAATATCGCATCTAAAAAGTGGTAAAATTTTGGGTGCTGGACTCGATGTATTGCCTAATGAAAACTTGAGTTCGTACACTGAAAAAGAGAAAACAGAATTAGAACTACTTAATCAGAACGATAAAGTAATACTATCTCCACACACCGGTGGTCTAACCAAAGACTCCTTTAAGCTACTTGCTGAGGTCCTTGCAGGTAAGATATCTACTCACATTTAAAGAGCATTAGTTTGGTCTCAATCTTAATTAAATTTTATTTGAATAATAACTTTTTTATGGCGAAATTCGTAGTCCTAAAAAGGCTTTAAAAAGTAACATCATATGAAGAAAATACTTATACTCTTATTATCCTGTTTCCTAATGACTTCTGTCTGGGCTCAGTCTAACTTCGGTAAGCTCCAAGGCAAGATAAATGATTCGAAAACTAAAGTGCCCATAGCATCTGCTACGGTTGTTTTATATAAAGATGGGATTAGAAAAGGAGGTACTTATTCCGATGAGGACGGTAAGTATGTAATCAATGCACTTGATCCTGGGAATTATTCCGTTACAGTTATGTATTTAGGTTATCCAGATAAAAAGATTACGGATGTTGATATTTTTGCAAATGGTACTAAGTATTTGAACATCGAAATGGCCGAAGAGAGTCAAGGGCAGAAACTTACCACAGTTGTTGTTCGTGCTGGAAAGCCAATGATTGAAAAGGACAATAATTCCAAAACAATTGGATCAAAAGATATTGCTAAATTGCCTACACGTAATTTGAATGCGATTGCTGGAACTACTTCAGGTGCTAATCAAACGAGCGGAGGTGGGATATCCTTTTTAGGAAGTAGGACGGATGCGACAGCGTATTTCGTAGATGGTGTTCGTGTTTTAGGAAGTAGCAGTGTGCCACAGTCTGCACAAGGACAAATAGAGGTCATTCAGTCTGGTGTGCCTGCTCAATATGGTGACTTTACAGGTGGTGCAATTGTCATTACTACTAAAGGGCCTTCTCGGTTTGTGAATCGAAGTTTTGAGATGATTTCATCCACACTTTTTGATCCGTATAGTTATAACCAAGCAGAATTCTCTGCAGTCGGACCACTTTGGGTAAAGAATAAAGGTGGGGGTAAAAAAGAGTATGTTGCTTTGGGTTATCAAATGGCAGCTAACTTTAATTATACCATGGATGCAAGTCCAGGATTTGGAGGATTTTATAGTGTTAAAGATGATGTTATGGCTAATTTAGAACAGAATCCAATTATAGAAAATCCCAACGGCCCTTTAAATGTATATAGATCTCTTCTCTTGACGGAGGATGATTTGGAAATTAATAAAGCGAGAAAAAATGTCGGAAGATATGCAGGTAATTTCCAAGGTAAATTAGAATATCAACCTAATAAAAACTCAACACTTACGTTGTTTGGTTCATTTAATCAGAGTCAGGGTAATAACTTTAGCTATGATCAAAGTTTAATGAATTACAACAGATATAGTAATTCTACCAACCAAACACTTCGTACTTATGTGAAATTCACGCAAAGACTAGGGTCTACAAGTGAGGAGGATAAAGAAAAGAAGAAGTCACTTTTTTCTGATGCATTTTATAACATAAGGGTTGATTATCAGAGCAGGTGGCAAGAAAATCAAAATTTAGATCATGGTACGAACTTCTTTGATTACGGACATATTGGGAAATTTACGGAGTATAGAAGGCCCTTTTATCAGTTTCAAAGAACACCAACTTTACACATCGATCAAAATGGAGATACGTCTACGCGTCAGAACTATTTTGATTTAATTGGAAGTTTCAATACTCAAATAACATTTGAGCCGAGTGATAAAAATCCAGTTCGAGCAAATTATACAAGTCAGTTGTTTAATGAAGCAGAAGCCTCAGGTAATCAGTTTGCTTCGACTAATCAAATTCAGCAAGGTCTAGGCCTGTTAAATGGTTTTTCTCCAGGATATTCTTATTCTTTGTGGGCAAATCCAGGGTTGGGTAATAATGGATACTCAAAATCACAATTTGAGCGAATAGCTGCATACGCACAAGGTGAAGCTATTTTAAATTTAGAAAACACGCATGATCTTCAGTTCGGTATTTATTATGAGCAGACTTTATTTAGTAGTTGGTCATTGGGTGCTGGTAACTTATGGACCTTAATGCCATTATTGGCAAATAGCCATATTTCAAACCTAGACCAGGTTACAGAAAATGGTTATATTATTGGAGGTATTCATACCTACGATCAGAATGGGTTATTTACAGATACAGTAAATTACAATATACGAATAGATAAAGATCAACAAAAGACTTTTGATAAGAACTTAAGAGCTAAATTAATTGCTGATGGAGCAACAGACGTTTATGGTAATCCTTACACAGAGTCTTCATATATTGATATTAATAGTTTAAGTCCTAGCACATTTAGTTTAGACATGTTTAGTGCAGGAGATTTATGGAACAACGGAAATTCATTTGTAGGATACTTTGGATACGATTATCTCGGTAATAGAACTCGTAAAGCATTTTCGTTTACTGACTTTACAAATGATGATGCAACGAAAGGTATCGGATCTTTTTCTCCGATATCAAACGCTATTTGGTTGCAAGATAAATTCCAGTTCAAGGATTTAGTTCTTCGTTTGGGTGTTCGTGTTGAACGTTACGATGGAAACCAGTTAGGTCTAAAAGATCAGTATTCTCTATTCCCAACTTATAGTGCTGGGGAAATTGCTAGTATAGAATCGGGTGAAAGAGGTAGTAACTTGCTTGCAAATTATTCCATTCCACAAACGATTGGAGATGATTACGTTGTTTATGTAAATGATATTGAAAGCCCAAGTGAAATTATAGGTTTTAGAAATGGCAATAAATGGTACGACGATCAAGGAGGAGAGTTGTCAAGTCCAGATCAACTTGCACAGGCTACTAAGAGCGGTAGGATTCAACCTTTCCTTCAATCTACGGAAGAAGATTTAGTGCCAGAAGCTTTCCAAGATTATACGCCTTCAATCAATGTGTTGCCTCGTGTGATGTTCTCATTTCCAATCAATTCTGAAGCATTATTCTTTGCTAGTTATGATAAATTAGCTCAACGACCACAAGATGGAGCCATTTTCGCACCAATTAATAGATATGATTACCTTGAGGAAAATCAAGGTGGGACATTACCAAATGCAAACTTACAGCCTCGTGTGACTACAAGTTATGAACTAGGATTCAAGCAAACACTTACACAAAATTCTGCCTTGAGTTTAATTGCAGCATATCGATCTACCAAGGGAGATTTTGCTCTCGTTCAAATTACACAAGCCTATCCTATTACATATAGTAGTTATCAAAATTTAGACTTTGAAACAATTAAAAACTTTAGAGCTGAGTACGAATTAAGAGGTCAGGGGAGAACATCTCTTGGATTGAACTACTCACTTTTATTTGCTGATGGTACGGGGTCAAATATCAATTCAGCAGCTGCACTTATTCAAGCGGGTCAGCCGAATTTAAGATCACTCTATCCAACGCAACGTGATATCAGACATCAGTTAACAGCAGTTTTAGATTATCGTTTCAAAGGAGGTAATGATTATACAGGTCCTATCTGGTTTGATAAACGTGTTCTTCAAAATTTTGGAGCAAACTTTATTATTTCTGCTAAGTCTGGTGAGCCTTATTCTGCATACATCAACCCAATTGCAAGTGCTGCCTCTGGGTCTGCACAAAGACAATCATTGGATGGTAACCCATTCGGATCTCGTTTACCATGGCAGTTTAAAGTTGATGCAAACTTCTCTAAGAATTTTGACGTCAAAAAGAAGAATCCAAAAGATAATTTCAGAAGACAATCCATGCAAATACAAGCATTTCTATGGGTTCAAAATCTATTCAATGCTAGGAATATTCAACGAGTTTATGGATTTACGGGTCTTGCGAATAGCGATGGTTGGTTGAGCTCGCCGCAAGGTATTCAAGAAGCTAATAATGCAGTAAATACTCAATCATACATGGCGTTGTATAATGCTAAAGTAGAGAGCCCTTATTTCTATGAAACTCCAAGATTAGTTAGGTTAGGTTTAAGAGTATACTTCTAATTAATTTTAATAATAAAGAATGAAATCAATGAAGAAATCAATGAGAACAATCAGAAAATACGTTTTAGCACTAACGGTAATTTACTCCGTAAGCGTGGTTGCTAAAGAAAATATAGATGTAGAAGAGCCAAGGACAACTAGAACTTCTAGTTCTGGAATGCAGATGAAATTTGGTTCAGACTGTGACCCTGCTACTCAAAGTGCCGATTTGGATGTCAATAACGTTCGAACTAAAATTTTGAATGGTGGAGATATGTGGTGGGATTTAAATGCTGCTCGATACGAGATACCTAAATTGGTAGATGTAAATGCCGTAAGAAAGAATAGTCTTTTTTCTGGAGCAATATGGATTGGGGGGTTAGACCAAGCAGAAAATTTGAGATTAGCTGCGATGACGTATCGTCAACGTGGATCTGATTTTTGGCCTGGACCACTTGATCAAGCTACGGGTAATACTTCTAAGGCACAATGTGACGAGTGGGATAGAATATATAAAGTGGATGGTAAAAATATTATTGATCATGCTAATAACTTCACAGGAGTTGTTAACGAACAGATAGAAGAATGGCCTGGTGAGTACGCTCCTTATTATGATGGTGATGGTGACGGGACTTACAATCCACAAAATGGCTTGGATTATCCAGTACTACAGAACCAATGTAGAGGTCAAAAAATAGATAATGAAGCAGAGGATCAACCCGATCAAATGCTTTGGTGGATATATAACGATAAAGGAAATATTCATACTGAAACTCAAGGTGACCCAATTGGAGTAGAAATGCAAACTACAGCATTCGCCTTTGCTACCAATGACGAAATCAATGACATGACTTTTTATACTACATTGATTACCAATAGGGGAGCTACAGAGCTAAATAATACATACTTTGGTCAATGGGTAGATGCGGATTTAGGAAACTATGCAGATGATTACGTTGGATGTGATGTTGGACTTTCTTTAGGGTTTTGTTACAATGGTGATGATAACGATGAGGGAGTACTCGGATACGGATTAAACCCTCCATCTGTTGGGGTGGATTTTTTCGAAGGTCCAAAAATCAAACAAATTGGTTCAGGTGGAGTTGAAGAAGAAGTAGAGTTAGGAATGAGCAAGTTTGTTTACTATAACAATACCCAAGATAACATTAATGGTAATCCATTTATTGCGACAGACTTTTATAATTATTTGAGGGGTAAATGGCGTACAGGAACAGATATTCAGTACGGGGGTAATGGAATTACTGGGACAGATGGAACTAAAGCAGATTGGATGTTCCCATTCGATACGGATACTACACACCCTGGCCAGAATTGGAATGAGAATTCAGCAGGTAATCAACCTGCAGATCGAAGATTTATTCAATCTTCAGGTCCCTTTGTATTAGAGCCAGGTGCTGTTCAAAAACTAACCGTTGGTGTAGTATGGGCAAGAGCACCTTTTGGTGGAGCTACGGGTTCACTAGAGTTGTTAAAATTAGCGAGTAGTCGAGCACAAGAGTTATTTAATTCGTGTTTTGATTTAGTTGATGGTCCAGACGCACCTGAAGTTGAAGTTCATGAACAAGATCAGCAGATTGTGTTGTCACTAGGTTTGACAAATACGGAGCGTGTAGAAAAATATAGAGATACCCTTTTGGATGGTGCCAATCGAGAAGAATATTTTGGTTTCCAAGGATATCGTGTATTCCAATTAAAGGATGGAGGAGTTAGTCTTTCTGAGTTGGATGATCTGAGTAAGGCAAGAGAAATTTTTCAGTGCGATTTAGAGGATGAGTTTGATGTTCTGATTAATCAAGAGTTTCAGTTTGATGTAGGATCTCCTATTCCAGTTCTTAAAGTAAGGGGGGATAATAAAGGGCTGTCTCATACTGTACGTATAACTGAAGATGAGTTTGCTACGGGATCCAACAAGACGTTGGTGAATTTTCAAACTTATTACTACATAGTTCTATCATATGCTGCTGGTGAGAGTAATACTCGACCATACTTACCAGGCCGAAAAATTAAAAAGTTCAGTGCATCTCCGCACAAGCTAGAACCGAAATTCGGAGGTTCAAGTGTGCCTTCTTTTTATGGTGATGGTCCGGAATTACAACGTCTTTCTGGTAAAGGAAATGGTATGAATGAGTTGGAATTAAAATCAGAGGTTGTAGAGGATATTCTTAGAAATAATAGTGTAGCCAATCCAATCTATGAGAACGGAATGGGGCCAGTAGATATTAAAGTCATCGATCCTCTTAAAATACCACTTGGAGAATTTGAATTATCACTTGTTCCAAAAGGAGTTACTCAAAATGTAGGAAATAATGAAGATAGCCTTTGGGCAGATAGCACGGCTTGGATATTGACCAACCTTACAACGGGTGAGTCAGTTACTTCAGACACTAGTTTAGCTTATGAGAATGAGCAAATTATTTTGGCTTCAACCACTGGTGAAAGTATTTTGGATTGGGGTATGGCTGTAACAATTAGTCAAATAGCTGCACCGGGAGTAGATCCAGTTCGAAACTTAGAGAATGGGTTTGTAGATTGGTCAGTTACTTTTTCTGATCCAAGCAACGAATGGCTTTCAGCTGTTCGAGATAATGATGCTGGGAATGCCAACCAATTAGGAATGTTTGATTGGATACGTTCAGGAGTTAATGGTAGATTAGATGGTTTTAATGATCCATCATTCCATGATTATGCTTCTAGCGGGAATGCATTAGATCCAGACGCAAAATATGAGTCTATTTGGGAAGGGCGTATTGCTCCCAACAGATTGGTTTCAAATACACTAGCAGCAGCAACTCCAGGTCGACCAGCGACTGCAGTACAAGCTATGACTTTTGGCTATCAAGCAATGCAAGGTATAGGTCTTGATAAATTGAGTAGTGTGGACATTGTTCTTACACCGGATGAATCTAAATGGAGTGAGTGTGTGATGTTAGAATTAGGAGAGGATCAAGGGCTTAACCAGGATCAAACTGAGAAGTTCTTAATGCGAACAGGCACACTTTCTTATAAAGGTTCTGACCTAAAACCAGGAAAAACAATTTTTCCAGGGTATGCCATTAATGTGAATACAGGTGAACGATTGAATATTATTGTAGGAGAGGATTCTTATCAACGAAGTGAAAATGGAAGAGATATGAAGTGGAACCCAACAGATAGGAATCGACTAGTAAACGGAACGTATGCTTCTTTTGGAGGGAGACATTTCATTTATGTAATGGGGTCTCACAAAGGGATTGCCAATGCCATTCATCCGAAACTTCCTATTTATGATAAAGGAGAAGAGTATTATAGTATGTTGTCATCGATGACAGTTGCTAATAGGACGTCTACTCTTACCAAAATTTTCCAAAACTGTGATTGGGTAATCCCAGCTTTAATGGCACCTGGGAAGTCATTGGTTGAAAATGAGGATGGAATTCCAACTCCACCTAATGAAGTGAAAGTAAGACTCCGTGTGGGTATGCCTTATGGTGTAACACCCGAAACTTCAGATATAAATGAAGGTCGTCCTAAATACAAGTTTAGTACTGAAGATATCTACAATGATATTAATAAGGAAAATGGTCGTGCAGCTTTAGATATGGCTAATATTGTTCCTAACCCATATTATGCATTCTCTGGATATGAAGGAAGTGCAATTGATAATAGAGTAAAGCTTACCAACTTGCCAGTGAAATGTGAGATATCGATTTACACATTGGATGGTGCTTTGGTTAGACGAATAAAGAAGGATGATATAACTACTGAAGCTGATTGGAACCTAAAGAATAATGCGAATGTTCCCATTGCTAGTGGATTGTATATTATTCATATTGATGCTGGAGATTTGGGAGAGAAAATTTTGAAGTGGATGGGAGTAATGAGAGAGTTAGATTTAGATTCTTTCTAGGACCAATAAATTAGAAAACAAATTAATGAAAAAAACAATCATATTAGCAATCATTTTATCTGCTTCGACAGCTGTTTTAGCTGGAAACCCAGATAGAATTGGACAAGCAGGAGCCACTCAATTAAATATCAATGGTTGGGGTAGAGGCTCTGGCTGGGGTTGGGCCTCAGTAAGTAGTGTCAAGGGATTGGAATCGATTTATAATAATATTGGTGGGCTAGCTCATACAGATAACACTGAGATTATTTTTTCTAGAACATCTTGGCTAATGGGCAGCGATATAAGTATCAACACATTCGGGTTTGCTCAAAACATTGGCGGATCTGGTGGTCTTGGTATTAGTATTATGAGTTATGATATGGGTGAAATACCCATCACAACATACGAGCAACCAGATGGAGGAATTGGAACTTATAAGCCAAGATTTACCAACATTACAGCTGCTTATTCTAAGCGTTTTACTCAAGAAATATCTGGGGGAATTGGAGCTAAAGTTTTTTCAGAATCAATTACCAATGCAAAAGCACAAGGGATTGCACTAGATGCGGGTATTCAATATATTACAACGCTTCGAAAAGCTGACAAAATCAAGAAAAATGATGTAAAGTTTGGAGTTTCACTGAAAAATATTGGGCCTGATGCTCGCTATGCTGGTGACGGACTGTCTACGAAATTACAGAATCCTACCAAGGGGGTAGAATATACGGTGAATCAGAGAGCAGCAAAGTTTAATTTACCTACTTTGATGAATATTAGTGCCTCTTATGATTTGAGATTAGATAATAATGATGAGACTTATTTTCATCGATTTACTCCTGCATTTACATTTACTAATAATGCATTTTCAAATAACCAATTTACAATAGGTGCTGAGTATGCTTATAAGAGTATGTTTCAGATTAGAGCTGGATATGCCTACGAAGATGGCATAACAAGCTACGAAACCAGAGTAAATGCATTCACTGGAGTTATGGGAGGTTTTACTTTTGAAGTTCCGATTAAAAAAGGGTCTACCAATACTTTTGGATTAGATTATTCATATAGACATTCAAACCCATTTGGGGGGTCGCATTCTTTTGCAGTACGATTGAGTATAGGAGAGTAATCCTAAATTTACTAAAATTTAACCTTATGTCCCCGCACGTTGTTGAGGGGCTTACTTTTTATAAAAACATGTCAATAAACTACGTTTCACAAGAAGGATATGATTCACTCAAAGAGCAAATTGCTCACTTAGAAAAAGTTGAGCGAAAGAAAATAAGCAATCAAATTGCCGAAGCACGTGACAAAGGTGATTTATCTGAAAATGCAGAATATGATGCAGCTAAAGAAGCTCAAGGGCTTTTAGAAATGAAAATTTCAAAGTTGAAGAATACAATGGCTAACTCTCGAGTTATTGATCCTAAGGACTTGGATTTGAGTAAGGTAAATATTCAGACCAAGGTTAGATTGATGAATAAGAAATTTAATAAGGAGGTTACCTATTATATTGTAGCTGAAAGTGAATCTAATTTAAAAGAGCATAAAATTTCGGTGAAATCTCCAATCGGTGAGGGGTTGATGGGCCGAAAAGTAGGGGACATTGTTGACATCCAAGTTCCTGCTGGTGTAATCCAATTTGAAATCTTGGAAGTCAGTTTGTAATGACCATTTTTGAAAAAATCGTAGCTGGTGAAATACCTTCTTATAAAGTAGCTGAAACGGAAAACTGTCTCGCGTTTTTAGATGCTTTTCCACTCAAACAGGGTCATGTACTTGTGATACCTAAACTCCCAACGGATTATATTTTTGATTTGAATGATCATGATTATACAGAACTTCATCTATTTGCTAAAAAAGTAGCTAAAGCTATGAAATCTGTTTTGCCTTGCAATCGAATTGGAGTGGCAGTTATCGGATTAGAAGTTCCTCATGCTCATATTCACTTGGTTCCAATTAATTCTGTTGGAGATATTGATTTTTCTCAACTTAAGATAGAAGTTGAAGCTAATCGAATGCATGAAATAGCCGCTTCAATACAGGGAGCTTTTCAAGAATTAGATTGATGATTATTTAATCTTATCTGGATTTTTTGAAACGAAGCTGCTCCAACTACTAAAATGTTTGTTTGTGTTTTCTTGTCCAGGTTTATATGAGAAATAGTGGCATATAGCAATTGCCAGAGCATCCGTAGCATCAAATTTCGAATGGAGTGTTTCTAGGTTTAATAATGACTTAACCATGGCTGCTACTTGTTCTTTGGTTGCAGTTCCTCTACCTGTAACACTTTGTTTTATTCTCCTGGGAGCATACTCAAAGATGGGGATATTTCGATTAAGTGCTGCTGCCATGCTCACCCCTTGTGCTCGTCCAAGTTTTAACATGCTTTGAGCGTTTTTTCCATAGAATGGTGCCTCAATAGCAAATTCGTCTGGCAAGTAGGTGTCAATAAGTTTGGAGCATTGATCAAATATGGATTGGAGTTTCATGGCATGATTTATCTCAGACCGTAAATCAAAGATTCCCATACTGATATAGTTTAGCTGATTTTTCTTAATGCCGACGACTCCATATCCAGCGATATTAGTACCAGGGTCTATGCCCAAGATTATTTTATCGTAAGTATTATCTTTCGCCACGCTTAGATGCAAAGTTAACCCTAACTCAATTAAAGATTATTAACACATCATTAAAAGATGAAAGCTAACCAATACACCAATATATACACTGTGTTAAAGTGGATTTTTAGCATTTTGTCATTTCTATTTTTTTATCAATCGATTAGTGAATTTGACTGGGATAGTCATTTTATTCCCTTATTTAAATATGCATTCGAATCCTATCCATTGGGATTTATTGGTGTGTTTTTGATGGTTATTCTAAATTGGAATTTTGAAGCAATGAAATTCAAAATACTATTAAAATCTAAAAGCTTATCTAGAATCCGATTATTTTTCACGGTACTTGGAGGTACGGCAATAAGCAATTTTACTCCTGCAAGATCTGGAGAGTACATAGGCCGAAGTTTACTTCTTAAAGGTGTTCATCCCATTCGAGTTACTATAGCCACTGTTGCTGGAAATTTAGCACAAGTCTTGATGACCTATGGCTTAGGACTTTTAAGCATCCTCGTAGTTTATATCTTTTTCGATTTTTATGACAATTGGGCTGATCAAACTTCTTATATCATAGCAGTTATACTTTGTTTTTTACTTTTACTTTTTCTATTCCTATCCAAGAGAATCATTAAATTTTTAAGTAAAATTTTGCCATCAAAAATCGCTTCATTTTTTAAGCTAGTTCAGCATTATGATTTTTCTGTATACGGAAGAGTAGTTGTTCTATCTTTTCTTCGATATTGTGTTTTTTCTGCCCAACTCTTCATCTTATTACAATTATTCTCTGATTTCTCTTTACCGTTCAATTTAGTATGGTTAGTCCCTGTAGCTTTTTTGCTTCAAAGCATTGTACCCATACCCGCTATATCAGATATTGGGGTTAGAGTAGGAGTTTGCGGGCTGCTATTTGGAGATTATATATCAAATATAGCTTTGGTTCAATCTGTCACATGTTTGTGGGCTATTAATTTAATTTTACCCGGAGTGATTGGGGCATTCTTTTTATGGGTATCTAATTTTATAAAAGAATGATATTGGGATACATCATATGCATTTTTTTGCTAGCAACTTTTTATTTTCTTCTGCTGAGAAAGTATGGATTTTTATGGAAGGATATCACAAGTTATCAAAAGGTTGGAGCGTTTGAACAATCCAATAGTTCTGTTTCAATTCTAATCCCATTTAGGAATGAAAGTAGCGTTTTGCCTCGATTAATTGATTCGTTAAATCAGCTAGACGTAACTCAAATTAATGTTGAAGTTGTTTTCATTAATGATCATTCTACTGATTCGGGTTGTGATTTAATGGATGGGTGTAACTTACCATACAAGATATGTCATCTCGATGAGAAACACGGTAAAAAGTCAGCAATTGAATTGGGTTGGAATGTGGCAAAAGGAGATTTTATTTTTCAGACAGATGCAGATTGTACATTGCCTAAAAAATGGTTGCAATCTATGTTAAGATACTTTGATAAGTCAGAGGTGATTTTTGTAAGTGGTCCTGTTATGTTTAATGATTCAAAGAGTTTTTGGCAGAAATTAGTTGCACTCGATTTTATGTCGCTTATTGCCATTGGAGCAGCACACATAAGTTGGGATAAGCCCTTGTTATGCAACGGTGCAAATATGGCTTATCGACGTAGTTTAATTACTGACGCAGATATTCATAATGAACAAGCAAGCGGTGATGATGTTTTCCTGCTCCAGAGTGCACACAAAAAATCAAATGCTATACGATTTTGTAAGAATGAAAATGCGATTGTTCAAACAGAAGGCCCAAACAGTTTGAATGTTTTTTGGAATCAACGTCTTCGTTGGTCAAGTAAGAATAGTGATTACGATTCTAGATTTAACACGATGCTTTTAGTGTTTATTTGGATGTTCAATTTTATTATTTTAATGTCATTATTTTCTTTCCATAAGTTGGGCATTTTAGCTGCATGTTTTTTATTCATTATAAAAATATTAGCGGAGCAAAGTTTTTATACTCAGTACAAAGATTTTATGAATGTTAAAAATGGTTATTGGCTAATAATAGTGGGGCAGTTATTTCATATTTTTTATATGGCTATATTGCCGCCTTTATCGAAAATACTGAGCTATACGTGGAAAGAAAGAGTCATCAAATGATAGAATTGCCAGATTTGGAATCTGAGCTACTTCGAGCTTGCTTGTTTATAGAATCATTTGAAACATTAGTTGAAGAATGCAAATTAGAATCGAAGCAAAGTGTTATTGCAGATGCCATAAAAAACCTAATTCACTTCAAGCTACTTATTGCTACTAATATAGATGTGAGTTTATCATGGGTTTATGATAGCGACAAAATGATGGATAGCTCATTTAAAGCCACCGCTATGGGTGTGGAATGGATGGAATTAAATCCGCCAGATTAGCCTAATTTTTTTTAAATCCTAAACGTTTACCCGTAGCAAATCCTCTTGGATTATTGAAATAGTCTTTCTCTTGGACGGTTATTTCTTTCATACTATCAATGGGAGGGATGTAAAGATCAAAATCAAGAGCATAAAGCATGGTTTGTTCAATTACCTTAATAATAGACTCACTATCAATTTTTTGTTTGTTAAAGTCTTTAAAGAGAAAGTTTAACTGACGTTGACCATCTACATAAAAATTGCCCTCACAATTGATAAATATTCGAGCAAGCAAGTATCCAATGTCTCCTAGACGTTGATATTTCAATGAATCCGATAAAAAATTATAAGCCTGAATCATCCCGCAATAGCTACGATCTGAAGCCTCACTAACATAGGCTGTTTTGCTGATTTCATGCTCAGGCGGAAAGTTAAATATATTGGTGTGCATGATGAATGCAATGGTATCTCCACTAAACTTTAAGTGAAACTCAAATTTCCCGATTTCTTTAAGTTCTACCTCTAAGCTTTTATCTTTTGATACAACTTCGGGGGTTAGCTTGTCTGAAATCTCTGTTGCACATTTCTTAAATTGTTCAAAAACAGCAAGGGTATTTCTGTATATATGCTGCTTTAGAGCAGCTTTATTGTTGAGTCCATCAATGATTTCAACTAGCTTTTCAGACATAATTATAGTTATATTAAAAGGCAAAACTAATCTATTAATAACGGAAATAATTAACCTTAGGGCTTTTAAAATAGGGGTTAAAATTGTAAATTTGCACCATCGTTAATTTAAAATAACTCACTTTACATATGTCTGAAACAGCAAAAATAAATATACAAGGAAAAGAAACAGAGCTACCTCTAATTGTTGGATCAGAACATGAAGTGGGTATTGACATTAGTAAACTAAGAGCTGAAACAGGTGCTGTTACCTTAGATTTTGGCTATAAAAATACAGGGAGTACCTCTAGTAATATTACCTATCTAGATGGAGAGGCGGGGATTTTGAGACACCGTGGTTATTCGATTGAAGAGCTAGCTGAAAAAGCGGACTTTTTGGAGGTTGCTTATTTACTAATAAATGGTGAACTCCCGAATGAAGAAGAATACCAGAAGTGGGATACTGAAATAAGAAGACATACGCTTGTCAACGGTGATATTCAAAATATTTTTGATGCATGGCCTACGGGTTCTCACCCAATGGGACAATTGATTGCGATGATATCTTCTTTATCTTCCTTTTATCCAGAGAGTTTGGATCCAAATTCAGGAGATGAGGCAAGAATGCGAACGATTACTCGCCTGCTTGCGAAAATGCCAACAATTTGTGCTATGATTTCTAAAAATAGAATTGGGCATCCTTTGGTGTATCCTCAAAATAGCTTAAACTATGTCGAGAATTACTTGAACATGACGTTCAAGCATGTGACAGAAGATTATCACATTGACCCAGTATTAGTTAATGCGATGAATAAGCTGATGATATTACATGCAGACCACGAACAAAATTGTTCAGCATCTACCGTAAGATTAGTTGGATCTTCTCATGCAAATTTATATGCATCTATCAGTGCTGGTATTGCTGCTTTATGGGGACCACTTCATGGTGGAGCTAACCAAAAAGTAATCGAAATGCTTGAGGCAATCCATGCAGATGGTGGAGATGCTCAGAAATATATTGATAAAGCAAAAGATAAAAGTGATCCATTTAGATTGATGGGATTTGGTCATCGCGTTTATAAAAACTTTGACCCAAGAGCTAAAATTATTAAGAAGTCAGCAGACGAGGTTCTTGCTAAACTTGGGGTTAATGATCCTACGTTAGAAATTGCTAAAAAATTAGAAGAGGCGGTATTATCTGATCCATATTTTATTGAAAGAAAATTATTTCCAAACGTAGATTTTTACTCTGGAATTATATACCGAGCTATGGGATTCCCAGTAGAAATGTTTACAGTTTTGTTCGCTTTGGGAAGACTACCAGGATGGATAGCACAATGGAAAGAAATGATGGAAGACAAACAACCTATTGGTCGTCCTCGTCAAATATATACAGGACCGGTTACCCGCAGCTTTGTTCCTCGTAGTGCAAGATAATTAGCTTAATTAGCCAATACCGTTTTTAAAATCTTCGTGTCCAACATGTATCGGTCGGTAATAATATCTTGATCGAGTAATACGTAATCGGCCAGTTTCCCTTTTTCTAGAGAACCTATGTGTTGATCCATTCTATTGCTTTTAGCAGCCCATCGAGTCATCCCTAGCAATGCCTCTTTTGGAGACAGTGATTCATTAATCATAAATCCTCCAATAGGTTTATTTTTTTCATTTTGGCGATAGACTGCTGCATAAAATGTTTTTAAAGGCGAGATATCTTCAACAGGAAAGTCCGTTCCTAATGGCAAATAATGGTTTAGTCTCAAAAGACTACGATAAGCATATGCCCCTTGCATGCGATAAGAGCAGAGTCGGTCAGAAGCCCAATTCATATCACTTGTAGCATGGGTGGGCTGAACACTTGGGATAATGGAATAGCTTGTAAATAAACTTCGATCTCCCGGAGAAACTACTTGTGCATGCTCAATTCTCCAACGTAAATCATTTTTTCCCTTTAAGTGCTTGCTATATATTTCTAGCACTTTTTTGTTGGCACTATCCCCAATACAATGGGTGTTTGCTTGAAAATTTATAGCCAGAATTTGCTCACATAAGGAGTCAATGGTTTTGGGATTAGTAACCCATACCCCAGTAAAATTTTCTTTATCACAATATGGAGTTTTTAATTTTGCTCCTCTTGACCCTAATGCACCATCTGCATAAATCTTAAATGAAGATATCTGAAGCCTTGGTCGCGAGATTGCTCCATTTTTTTTGAAATAATCAAAATTTTCTATACTGGGGTTAGCCATGATATACAAACCGATTTTTAAATCACCAGTCTGTTGAAGGCTATCAATTAGTTGGATGGTGTTTAAGTCAAGTCCTGCATCAGTAACTGTAGTAAGTCCGGCTTTAATGCAATTTTCTTGAGCCTTGAGAAGGGCAGAAATTTGGCTTGATCGATTTGGTTTAGAAATTACACCGTCAACTAATTCCATTGCATTATCGGTTAGCAGCCCAGTGAGTCTGCCATTTTTTTGTTCGATAGTACCCCCGTTAATTTTAGTTGTAATAGTTATTCCAGCGAGTTCAAGTGCTTTATTGTTGGCAATGGCTGCATGTCCGTCTACACGTTTTATAAATACAGGTTTATTGGGGAAATAAATATTTAATAGGTTGTTTGATATGCTTCCTTTTTGGGTCCAATCTGTTTGATCCCAGCCTCTGCCAGTAATCCAATACTCACCATTCGATTTTGCAAATTCAACAGTTTTATTGATCACATCCTCCAGACTAAATGTATTTCTTAAGTCTACTTTATTAAGTGTGATTCCGTATCCGTAGAAATGGGAGTGAGCATCGATGAAACCTGGATAAATATATCCTTCATGTACCGATATTTTTTCTGTACCATACTGTTTAAGAATGTCATCTTTACTACCCCATGCCACTATTTTAGAGTTAGATAAAGCCATTGCTTCGGCAATAGAAAATAGACTATCACATATGTAGATTTTATTTGCAACAACGATCTCATCGACAGGTGTTTTTGGGGTACCACAAGATATTAGAGCAATGGATAGAAAAAATAGAATTGTTTTTTGCATCAAATTATTATTTAGAGAGGGTCTCTTCAGCTAAATGCAAAGCATTGGGTAGATTTACTAAACCACCAGTTTTTGATATTTTATGTGCTCTTGTTTTTCTTTTACTTCCAGGTATTCGAACTCTACCTTTGATAGGTACAGTACTTTTTAGAATGATTTCTTTCAGTTGGGCAGCCGAAAGGTCAGGATAATAGCTCCATACAAAAGCGGCTACACCAGATACTACAGGGCTTGCCATACTTGTTCCGTCATATGCTTCATAATGATTTTCGGGTGTCGTGCTATAAATATCAACGCCAGGAGAAAATAAATCTACTTCAGTTTTTCCGTAGTTTGAAAACGTAGCCAAGGCCTTCGACCCCGACCTCCAACTACTTGCTCCAACCTCAATCCAATTGGGGTATGCATCCTGAAAATCGTAGGGGAAATTATCTGATTTATCATTATTCTTTCCGTCGTTACCTGCGGCATGAACCAGTAATACATCTTTGCTTGCAGCATATCCTATTGCTTCTTTAACTGCTAAAGGAAAGTCACTATACCCTTTGCCAAAACTCATATTGACAATTTTAGCACCATTGTTAACAGCATACCGAATGCCATTGGCAACGTCTTTATCTCTCTCGTCTCCATTAGGCACATTGCGAATACTCATAATCTTGCAGCTTGAGCAAATTCCTTTAGCTCCAAAATTATTGGTGCCATCAGCAGCTACTATACCAGCTACATGTGTTCCATGTGAGGAAAAATCTTTACCATAATAAACTTGGTTATTTCCGTATACTCGCTCTGTCAGGTTATAATATTCATCATCCACATGCTCTGTTCTTGGATCAAAATTTGTGTTGTAGGCATAGTTATGCATATAGTCGTACTGTTTGAAACCTTCATCTAAATCTTTTTTCATTGTTGTCAAATCAAAAGACTTAGTCATTTTACCATATCTAATAATCATTCTTTTAGCCATTTCTTCAGATTTGCCTTTGCTTTTGTGATTTTCGATGGTGGTTTTATCAATATTCCCACCATATTTTTTTTCAATAGATTCAACTCCCTCATTAATAATTTGAAAGAATTCAAAATAGAGTTTAGCCTCTCTTTTTTGCTTTAAGAATTTATCTTTCATCTTCAAATAGGTAGTGTACTCCTTGGGATTAATTGCTTGGGCTTCGGGTTTAAGTTCGTATATTTTATTTAGTCGAGCATATTGACGTGTCAATTCCATATTGTCATAGGTTGTTTCGCCAATAAAATTCCAACCATAGATATCATCAATGTAGCCGTTTTGATCATCGTCAATACCATTGCCCTCAATTTCAAGGGGATTTTTCCAAAGGTTGCTTTTCAAATCTGGATGATGAATATCCATGCCATCATCAGCTATAGCGACAATAATGGGTTGGGGTTTCTTCCCTTTCATCATTTCTACCGCTTCTCGATAGCCTATTCCCGCATTTCCCTTTTTTGAATAGGGTAGAAGATGCCACAAGGTGTCATTAGGGTTTTGAGCAGTTGCCCCCAATGCTATACATAGGGTAATGATATATATATTGATTCGTTTCATATTATGTTTGAATTACACCTACATTGTATTTTTCAACGGGTGCATGGTTTGCCATTTCTATTCCTGTGCTTATCCATTTTCTAGTATCCAACGGATTGATGATTTCATCTACCCAAAGACGAGATGCTGCATACTCAGGTGTGGTTTGTGTATTGTATCTATCGATGATCTTTTGGAGTAGCTCATTCTCTTTTTTAGAGCTGATTTCTTCTCCTTGCTTAGAAAGTGAAGCTTTTTCTATCTGCAATAGTACCTTAGCTGCTTGTTCTCCACCCATAACGGCAATTTTTGCAGAAGGCCAGCCAACAATAAGACGCGGATCATAGGCTTTGCCACACATAGCATAGTTGCCAGCACCATAACTGTTTCCCATCACAATGGTAAATTTAGGGACGGTACTATTGCTCATGGCATTCACCATTTTGGCACCATCTTTAATGATGCCTCCATGTTCACTTCTACTGCCTACCATAAAACCAGTGACATCTTGTAGGAAAACTAAAGGAATCTTTTTTTGGTTGCAATTCATTATGAATCGGGCCGCTTTATCTGCACTATCTGAGTAGATGACTCCGCCAAATTGCATTTCTCCTTTTTTATTTTTGATAATCTCGCGATTGTTGGCCACAATACCCACAGCCCAGCCGTCAATTCTGGCGTATCCACAGAGAATGGTTTTACCATAAGTGGATTTGTATTGTTCGAACTCTGAATTATCTACCAAACGTTTGATTAAATCAATACTTTTATATGGTTTAGACCGTTCGCTGGGTAAAATTCCAAAAATATCAGTGGATTTATGTTTTGGAAGCACAGGTTCTTTTCGATTGAATCCCGCCTTGTTCTGGTCTCCTATCTTGTCTACTAAAAATCGAATACGATCCAAACACGATTGATCGTCGGGGAAGCGATCGTCAATAACTCCAGATAAATCCGTCTGAGATACTGATCCACCTAATGTTTCATTATCTATGGTTTCGCCAATGGCAGCTTTTACTAAATAGCTACCGGCTAAAAATATACTCCCTGTCTTGTCTACGATTAAGGCCTCATCGCTCATGATGGGTAGATAGGCTCCACCAGCGACACAACTTCCCATAACTGCAGCAATTTGTGGTATGCCTTTGCTACTCAGAATGGCATTGTTCCTAAATATTCTTCCAAAATGTTCTTTGTCTGGAAATATTTCGTCTTGGAGTGGAAGATATACTCCTGCACTATCTACTAGGTATATGATTGGAATATGATTTTCAAGAGCAATTTCTTGAAAACGTAAGTTCTTTTTGGCAGTAATAGGAAACCATGCTCCTGCTTTCACAGTGGCATCATTAGCTACAACCAAACATAGTCGTCCAGATACCCGAGTAATTCCTCCTACTACACCTCCTGCAGGACATCCTCCATGTTCAGCGTACATTTCGTACCCAACAAAAGTGCCCATTTCCAAAAAGTCGGCATCATCATCTTTGAGGTACTCTATTCGCTCGCGAGCAAGGAGTTTACCCTTTTTGTGTTGTTTTGCGGCAGATTTTACACCACCGCCTTGATGTATCTTTTTAGCCAGGTCTTGGTATGTTTTGAGAAGGAGTTTGTTCTCGTCTTGATATTTATTAAATGTGAAATCAGTCTTGCTCATAATTCCTAGGCTCAAACGTACTAAAATTTGAGGGAAGTTCTTATTCGTAGTACTCCATTTTTTATAATTCATTACTCAACTAAGTTAGATTTACTTGGAATAAAATGAGCAAATTGATTGCCTAGATGTTACGTCGGTGTATTTTTGCACTGGCTGACACGACCAGCTCCCTCCGAACTCCCCCAGGGCAGGAATGCAGCAAGGGTACGAGGTTGTAGCGGTGCGATGTCAGCCATTTTTGTTTACTCTGAATCTAACTTTATCGATTTTATCAAACTTTGGGGCGTCTTTTAGTTTAAAGTTTCACTTGGTATCCTTACATTCGCTAAAATACAATATTCCACTTATGAAATTTTTTATTGACACTGCCAATCTTGAACAAATAGAAGAAGCCCGAGATTTGGGTATTCTTGATGGGGTAACCACCAATCCTTCGCTTATGGCCAAAGAGGGAATTACAGGTGATGAGAACATCAAAAATCATTATAAAAAGATCTGTGAATTAGTGGATGGCGATATCAGTGCAGAGGTCATCACAACTGATTTTGATGAAATGATTAAAGAAGGAAAGGCACTTGCTGATATTCATGAAAATATTGTAGTAAAAGTTCCTATGACTAAGGATGGAGTCAAGGCGATTCGTTGGTTTACTGATCATGATATTCGTACCAATTGTACGCTCGTGTTTTCAGCTGGGCAGGCTATTTTGGCAGCCAAAGCTGGAGCTACTTATTTGTCGCCATTTATAGGACGTATCGATGATATGAATTGGGATGGTATCGAATTGATTGCTCAAATAGCAGATATTTATACGGTGCAAGGTTTTCCTACAGAGATCCTTGCAGCATCTATTCGCAATCCGCTTCATATTGTACGTGCAGCAGAAGCTGGTGCAGATGTATGTACTTGTCCATTATCATCTATACTTGGTTTGCTTAAGCACCCCTTGACCGATATTGGACTTGCTAAATTTTTGGCCGATCATAAAAAAGCAAACTCATAGCAAATTAAAAATATACAACTACTATGAATCCGATTGTTATCATACCTACTTACAACGAAAAAGAAAACATCACGGCAATGTTGGACAAAGTCATGTCCTTGGACGTGAATTTTGATGTGTTGGTAGTCGATGATAATTCTCCGGATGGAACAGCTAATCTGGTAAAACAAAAACAGGCAGATAACTCTCGAATTTACCTGCTTGAAAATGGAGAGAAAAATGGTTTAGGGACAGCTTACATTGCTGGATTCAAATGGTGCTTAAAACGTTCGTATGAATACGTATTTGAGATGGATTGCGATTTTTCGCACAACCCAGAAGACCTCATCCGTTTGTACAATGAGTTGCGAGAAGGCCACTGCGATTTGGTAGTAGGTTCTCGCTATGTGGGTAATGTAGTTAATGTGGTCAATTGGCCGATGGGACGTGTACTACTCAGTTATTTTGCTTCGGCGTATGTTCGTTTTTTTACGCGTATGAAGCTGTCTGATGCTACGGCAGGTTTTGTGGGGTACAATAGCAAATTATTAAAAACAATAGACCTCGATAAAATCCAATTTAGAGGGTATGCCTTTCAGATTGAAATGAAATATACCACCTTTCGGTTGGGTTTTTCAATCAAGGAGATTCCGATCATATTCACCGATCGGACTGCCGGTGAATCCAAAATGAACGGAAGCATTATCAAAGAAGCACTTTTCGGTGTACTTTGGCTACGATTCAAATCCATTCGCCCCAAGACAACTAAGATTTAACGATTTCTAAATTCTATATAAAAACAGAAAAGGCCGCTAACAGCGGCCTTTTTTTTTAAAACTTTAAAAGTTTATATATGAAAAAAATGAGAATTAATTATTCAACCTCAAATATGATTTTTCGTTATTGTTGTTTTACGATGCGTACATGCTTGCTATCGTTTTCTGTATTTAGTGTAGCAATGTACACACCACTAGGTAAGTTAGTGAAGTCTAGTTCTATGCTTTTACTTCCTGCTCTTACGATATCTGCCATCCACTGCTTACCAACAAGGTCGGTAATGGTATATTCTCCTTGAGATACATTATCTCCAAGTAGAATAGTAGTTTGGCTTTTTGTAGGGTTAGGATATACTACCAATGGAGCATTGCTGAACCCTTTGAACTGTACCAAACGGATATCTGATAATTCAGACTTACCATTGTAATCTACTTGATTCAAACGGTAGTACACAATATTCTCATACGTAGGGATGGTTTCATCCACATAGCTGTAATTGATAAGGGAATGGCTTGTACCATTTCCTTTTACCTCACCAATGGTGGTGAAATTGTAGCCATCAAAACTACGCTGTACTTCGAAGTGGCTATTGTTCAATTCTGAAGCCGTAGCCCAATCGAGCTTGGCATCGTGGGCGTTGTATGGGGTGACATCGAAGCTCACCATGTCTAGGGGTAAAGCTACTATAGGACTACTTTGATTTAAAGCAACCGTAGTTGGATACATTAAGGTAGCTTGAGCACCCATACTTGTCAGATTATTATTAAATGTGGTTGAACCTCCAACACCATTAATACCGTCCAATAATTCAGCATCTCCAGCACCTGGGAAATATAGCCTTAATATTGTATCTACCTGACCTGCAACTACATTACCAAAATTTATAGTAGATGTAGTGCTATAATCGATATAACTATATCCATTAGGATTATCTCCTGGAAATACAGCATCTATTGTGGCTTGAGGTATAGTTTGGTCGACGTTCCATAGACCCTGAACACTTACAACATTGGGTGTTCCAGCACTAGCTTGATAAGCCATGGTTGTTCTTCCTGCATATGCAGTAACGCCTGTAGCTGCTGCTCCCCATTCGATAAAGATTACTACTGAACCAGGGGTGCCACTAGGGTTAGGCACCATTTTATATACGGGATCTTGGGCATAAGAAGTTAAAGTCATAATCAATCCAACGATTGAACTTAAGATGATTTTATATGTATTATTCATTTTATATGTATTATTCATTTTATGGTAGTTGTTCTGTTGTATTTGCATATCCTCCTAAGTTAAAGAGGTTGCCAGGGTGATTAAGGACAGTTTGTAAGATGGGATCTCGATCACTAGAGTTATTATCATAGATTACATTTCCATCCATATTGATATCTGTTAATGCATATTGGTTTGTGAATGTGTAGCCTGTAAGGTTAAAGAGATTAACAGGTGCACCTAGAACATCAGATAAAATATTATCTAAATCACTATTGCTATTATCATAAATGATTGAATTATTCGAATTAGTGTTACCAGCCCATAAACCTTTAACAGTATTCATGTTACCATTTGATTTCCTACTTAATCCAGCAGCATTGGTTCCATGAAGCGTTGTCGTACTGAAGTCCACAGCAGTTCCTGCTGGTGTCAGTGTAACGGCAGCATTTGCCATTACGCCGAGGTGGTTTCTGTGGCGTACCGCTACGAATACGGTGTTGCTTGCCAGCCCTGAGAAACAGACATTGCTAGTTCCATCAGCTGCATCCACGATGTTTCCATCGCGTTGGATGAGGGCAGATCGTGTTTCTATTACGGTAGCACTGTTGTTTGCATCGCGTAGTTCAATGAATACCCAATCGACAATATTGTCATCGGTATTAGTTTTTACTCCCAATACTCCAGTTGTGGTGGTTTCTCCACCGCCATTACCTACGTGAGTGAAATTAGTCATCGCTCCATAAGGTTCATCAGTAGGTATTAAGTTATTGCTTCTTAAATCATTCGTCATGATTGCGTTAGATGATAGGTATAAAGCACCTTGCAAAAATGCGGTAGCAGCGAGGCAAGCTTCCCCGTCTTCTTGAGCGAATGTGTATGCTTCAAAATCATTAGGAGTGATGGCTGCATCAGTTGTGATGGATCCAGCGGTAAGTGTACCTGCACCACCTGTAAAGGCAGGAGTAGAGGTAGTCGCATCGAGTGTGCTTGTGCTTACGGTAGCGGGTATTTTTACCCATTCGGTTCCATCCCAACCTACCATAATGAGTTTGGATAAGTCACTACCGGTGATGGTGGTGATATCGCTGGTAGCGTTCCAGGTTAGGGTAATGTTTGTGGCTACAGTTCCGTCGATATCCCAATATTCGATGGTGCTCACATTAGCCACATCTGATGCTGTAGTTGCTAAGGGATATGATGCGTTTGGATTTTCTGCATAGTATGCTGCATCGGTAGGACCAGCAGTAGTAGCAACGGGCCGGTAGGCACCATTGTCTCCAATGGGTAGTACAAAAGCACCGTTCACATAATGCCTAGCATAGCCATCTACGTGAGATGCATCGACTGCACCAGTCCATGTGGCAGCTGTTCCAAAGCTAAAGTATCCTTTATCTCCAGTTCGGGTAGTTTCTACTAAGTTCGTTCCGTCAAACGTATGAGCAGCAAATACTACTGCTTCGCCATTTTCGTGAACAAAGACATTGTCTCCAGAGAATGATTGAGCTACAGCATCAACAGCCGATAAGCCCAGCACTAAAAATCCACTAAGTAGCAGATTTTTGCGTATTCTTTTTAGTATTAAGTGTTTATTTTCCATATAATATCTTTATTATTATTATTATTATTCCTATTGTTTTAATAATCTAGTGAATCCATAGCCAATAGATTTTAATATCTCATAATCAATTGAAATACACTTACCCATTTTTTGGGCTTTTGACTATATCAATAATGGCCTGGGTTATTATTTGATCTTCATTGATGTATGCCATCGCAGATGAGACATTTTCTAATATGTAAATACCATCTAGCTTATTTTTCTTTGCATAGCTAGATATTGCTTGATTTACCTTATCCAAGATTGGCTGGATTTCATTTTTTAGGTGAAGTTGAGCATATAATTGTAGCTCTCTTCTTTTTTCTTCAACGACTTTTCTTCGTCGAGCAAGAGGTTTAGTTTTACGGTATCCAGACCATTCATTCTTGCCTTAATTCCTACGATACTCTCCTGCTCATTGGGTTTATATGGCTTAAGAAGCTCTGACACCTTAGACTGTAAATCTTCCATACCTTGTTTTATTTCTGCAGAATATTTCTTTTGATTAGCAGAAAGCTCTTGGAGCTTTGGGATATAATTGGGTGCAGACTTTAGGATACTATCTCTGTGGATGAATCCGTAATTTTGAGCACTAACGGTACTTGCTGTAAGCAAGAATAGTAAAATACTCATGAAAGTAGCGTTTCGCATAGTCGTACGGTTTGTTGCTTTATTTTTCATTAGTTCAAAGAACGATGTGCTAATTCTATATGGCACAGTGAATTATATGATTGTAATCATAATACGATATGATATTGGTCATATTTTAGAGTTTTATAGATTCAGAAAGTTGAATTTCATGAAGAATTTAGGTTTATATCATTTGAAATGGTAGAGTAAGAACAAATATTTAATAGCTTAAATACGATTATTATAAAACACAAAAGCCCCCTTTATCTAAAGGAGGCTTTAATATTTTGTAATTAGGAACTTTAAGCTAGAACAACGACTTTGTTGTTGAGTACTTCTACAATACCACCGGAGACTTCGAAAGTTTCTTCGCCAGAAGATGTACGAACAATAATGATTCCTTTTTCTAAGCTAGAGAGGAGGGGAGCGTGGTTGGGCAATGCCTCAAAAGAGCCACTGCTGCCAGGCAGTTTTACTGAAACTGCTTCGCCACTAAATAGCACCTCATCAGGTGTAATAACTTCTACTATCATTATTCTGCTGCTTCTGCTATCATTTTTTCTCCTTTAGCTATTGCTTCTTCAATACCTCCTACAAGGTTGAAAGCTGCTTCAGGATATTGGTCTACTTCACCATCCATTATCATATTGAATCCTTTGATGGTATCTTGAATATCTACTAGGCATCCTTTGAGTCCAGTAAATTGTTCTGCAACATGGAAAGGTTGAGATAAGAAACGTTGAACTCTTCGAGCACGAGAAACGACTAATTTATCTTCTTCAGAAAGTTCGTCCATACCAAGGATGGCAATGATATCTTGAAGCTCTTTGTAACGTTGTAATAATTCTTTCACACGTTGGGCACAGTTATAATGCTCAGCACCTACTACATCAACAGTTAATATTCTGGAAGTTGAATCCAATGGGTCCACAGCGGGGTAGATGCCAAGAGAAGCAATGTTTCGAGAAAGTACCGTAGTTGCATCTAGGTGAGCAAATGTGGTAGCTGGTGCAGGATCTGTTAAGTCATCCGCAGGAACATATACCGCCTGTACAGAAGTAATAGATCCTCTATTGGTAGAGGTGATTCGTTCTTGCATGACACCCATTTCTGAAGCAAGTGTTGGTTGGTAACCTACAGCAGAGGGCATACGACCTAAAAGTGCAGATACCTCAGATCCAGCTTGTGTAAATCTAAAGATATTGTCCACGAAGAAAAGAATGTCTCTTCCTCCTGATTTTTCGTCTCCATCTCTAAAGTATTCAGCGATAGAAAGACCTGTTAGTGCTACTCGAGCTCTTGCTCCTGGAGGCTCATTCATTTGACCGAACACCAATGTAGCTTGAGATTCTTTTAATTCTTTTGTATCAACTTTGGATAAATCCCATCCACCTTCTTCCATGGATTTTTCAAATTCTTTACCGTACTTGATTACTCCAGATTCGATCATCTCACGAAGCAAGTCATTTCCTTCACGGGTTCTTTCACCCACTCCAGCAAATACAGATAAACCAGAATATGCTTTGGCAATGTTGTTGATTAATTCTTGGATGAGTACTGTTTTACCAACACCAGCTCCACCGAACAAACCAATTTTTCCTCCCTTTGCATATGGTTCAATAAGGTCAATTACCTTGATGCCTGTAAAAAGAGGTTCTGCTGCAGTACTTAAGTTTTCGTATGCAGGTGCTTCTTGGTGGATTGATCGACCATTTGAACTATCCAAAGATCCAATACCGTCGATAGCATCACCCACAACATTTAGAAGTCTTCCTTTGAGTGCTTCTCCAGTAGGTACCAAAATAGCATCTCCTGTATCGGTCACTTCTGCTCCTCTGACAAGTCCTTCTGTAGAGTCCATAGAAATGGCTCTAACTGTATTTTGACCAAGGTGAGATTGTACTTCGAGTACCACCTTAGAACCATCGTCTTTGGTTACATGTAGAGAATTGTAAATTTTAGGTAAAGATGAACCTTCTTGGTCGAACGCTACGTCCACTACTGGTCCAATGATTTGAGATATTTTTCCTGTGTTTGCCATCGTATTCGGCTATAATTTTTTTGTTGGGTGCAAATGTAAGATTTCCTGCTATGTGGAGCTATTCTAAATAGAATTTATTTTTGATTTATACATCTGTACGGCATTGTTCAATCCATAGTATAAAGCATCACTAATTAGTGCATGACCAATGGACACCTCTAGGGTGTTTGGAATTCGTTGTATGAAGTATGCTAGATTGTCAAGATTTAGGTCATGACCAGCATTGATACCTATGCCCAATTCGGTTGCTTTTTCAGCTGCTGATGTATAAGGGAGTATTGCTTTTTCTTTATCGAATTCATACTGAGATGCGTAAGCTTCGGTGTAGAGTTCGATTCGGTTGGTTCCGCAAGTAAAAGCGGCCTCTACTTGAAGGGAATCAGGATCAACAAATAAGGATACTCGAATGCCTGCATGTTTGAATTTCTGGATGATGGGTGTTAGAAAATTTTGATGCTTGATGCAATCCCAACCCGCATTGCTAGTAATTACATCTGGTCCGTCGGGAACTAACGTAACTTGATCAGGCAGAATATTTAGCACCATATTAATGAAAAGCTCACTAGGATACCCTTCGATATTGAATTCAGTTTTGACTGTATTTTTGAGTTGTTGTACATCTTCACGAGTGATATGTCGTTCGTCTGGTCTTGGGTGGATGGTGATACCATCTGCTCCGAAGTTTTCAATGGCTTTGGCTGCATCAGGAACACTTGGAGTGTTGCCCCCGCGTGCATTTCTTATGGTTGCTATTTTGTTAATGTTTACGCTTAGTTTGGTCATTATATAATTAAAATACGTGTTTTAATTGAAGGGTAAAAGTATGCTTTTTATTCCCAGTTATTTCATTTAAACCAGAACCAATAGCATATTGTTCGTTAAAATTTTGAACAGGGGTATTGTGCTGTATATACCCGTACTTAAACCATAGATTTGTTTTTCGTTTGGTGGTGTATTTGTATAAAACATAAAATCGAATTCCAGTGTACGAGTGGTTGAACATGGGGTAGTCATACAATGGCGATTTTTCAAATGTATAAATTCGGTTTGCATACTCATCTATGTTACTCATGGCTATTCGTGTACTCCACTGGTATGATTTATTTCGGGGTTTGAAAATAAAGTCTTGATAGATCATGCTGCCCTCTGTTGTGGGTTGATTGGATTTGAAAGATGATGTTTCAATACGGTTTCTTAATTCGATGGATTTTGATAGTTTGAATGTGCTGTGTATTCGGTGTCTTTGGGTTTGATTTACAGTATGATTTGCCATAGTTTCACTCGGGGAGTTAACTTGTTTTAGCTCTCTTCTGAATCGATAATATGCATGAAATGATCGGCTGGGTTTGTATTGTAGTTCTGCCCAAAGATCAAATTCCCGACTTGGAGCATACGACTTGAATTGAATGTTTAAATTCTGAAATAAGTCATATTATCCAACTAACTTTAAGTGTTTCTTTAATTGAATTTGATATCCTAGATAAAATCCCTGTTCATTTTTTGGTTTGCTATTTTCACCAAAGCCATTGGTCTGGTATGTTATAAATCCTGGGTCATATTTTCTGTAGAGTAGGCTAATGTCAAGCTTTTTATGAACGCTGATTAGAGCTCCGTGAGTTTGAGCATGGGCCATATTTGAATAACAATGACTGAACTCCCCATATAAATTTATATTTCTAAGTACAGCATCATAATAGATTCCATTTTTGAGGTAGTTGTATCCTTGAAACGTGAAATAATTGTAGGGCTGATTCGCTGGCTGAATAGGGAGGCTCAGTTTTCGATATTGAAGAATAGCACCCATTTTAAAAGTGTTGTTTTCATATTCAACGTATCCTCCTGTTTGAAAATCAGATGCGGTACTAAATTGATTTTGTTCGCTATTGGTTCGATGGTATCCTCCCTCTTCTATAAGGGTACTTAGATAAGTGGTGTTGGTTTCGTTTGACGAGTCAAGTTGCGAAGAGTTGATGGTTGCGTCTATTTTTTTGTTTGAAATGAAAGTGCCTACAGTCATTTTTTTATGAATAATAGAAATTGCAGCACCTCTCATATAGGCATTTTCTCTTAAAGATCGGTATGATTTGAACCCATTAAAATTTCGTTTAGCATTTGTGATTATGCTTGATTTGCCAAATGCTAGTCCAGTACTTAGTGTCAGCCCTTGGCCCATATCTACATGAAAATCTCCAAGTTGTAGTGATTTAATCTTGCCAACATCTTTTAATGATAAATACATGGAGTAATGATCATACACCAAAGGTGTTTGAGTATTGAAACTCATCTTTTATCCAGCATCTTTTTCCAGATTTAATCCCCATGAGAGGTGCTTTTTGTAATCAAATCGATAACGAAAATTGGAGTAAATAGTTGAACCTAAATAGTGGTTTTGTGAGTCTGTTTCGAAATTAATCTTTCTTATCTGACCTTGATTTTTAGATGCTGAAGTCTCTGCAAGTGTCATGAACTGTTGCTTACCAGATTGGATGTTTTTTTTGATTGTTTTAAGGGTGATGGGGTTTGTTTGAACATGAATTAGGTGCTGAACGTTTGATAACATTATTTTATCAAAACTTGGGAGTATTTGAAATTCATAAATACTCAAAAAATCACCGAACTTCTTTCGATGATTGCATATTTCTAACGCTTGAGCTTGATTAAAAAACGGAAAACTAAGAATTTCACTATTGGAAGCTTTATTGATGTTTAATGGATTATTGATGTAATGGAAAAGTTGGTCTGTTAGTTGTTGAATATCAACATCTTCATCGGTTATTTCAATCATTTGCTCCATGTACTGATTGATGAAATCAGTGTCTATTTGAGCATTGACCTTGAGCCACACTACCATTAAAATAAAGAAGCCCCAATATTTACCACGCATAGCTTGTATTTAGTGAGGGAGACGTGCCCAAGTGATTGTGAAAACTGAGCCCAACGTCAATGAGAAATGATGCTTTTTTAAAGCTTATTCCGCATCCAATCATTTGATTAAGATTGAAACCAGTTCTGAACTTATAGTGCTCTTTTATTATCTCGAGACCAACACATAGATTAATTTGTTGATTGTTCGATTGCAGAGCATCAATATAGGTGTTAATATTTTTAGTCAATTCATGATTAATTCCTAGTCTAATCCTTGCAGGTAGATTTTCTTTGGGGTATTCAATGATTTGACTTTGGTTAGGGTTCTCAATTTGAAATCCAATAGAATTTTTAGTGTTGATTTGATAATGTAAACCAGCGTTGAATGTCAGTATATTGTTGTTTTGATAATAAGCATTTTTTGAGCTAAAACGGTTAAAGTTGATGGTTACTCCAGCAGCTATATTTTGAATGAATTTTTTGGCAAAATCGAGAGCTATTTTTTGATTTAATACAATTCCATTTTCAGCTTTGTACGAAATAGCAATTGCTGATTTATTTAGCGAATAATTTCCAATTAACTGCACTTTTGAATATTGGCGGATTCCATATCGATTTTGTGCATTTATTGATATTTTGGATGGTGAGAAGCAAAGATTAGCTGGATTGAACTCAATCGAAAAAGGAGAAATATATGTGACTGAAGAGCCACCCAAACTAGTAGTTACTGCATCATATGGAGGGTAGTTTGCGTATACTTGAATGCAGACAAAAGAAATAAGAGTAAAGAAATAGAGTTTAATCACTCTACAAAATTATAACTCTTGTTTTAGTTGAGTTAAGAAGTTTTTGATTTTTTTTAGTTTTCGAACGATTTTGACATTTTGGTCAACCTTTTGTTTATCGATTTTTAGTTTTTCAATAGCCCCTTGGATTGTGTATTTGTTTTGTTTGACGAGCAGGTGAATTTTTGATATTTCTTCGATATCTTTTTGGCTGTAAAAACGTATTCCTTTGTTGTTCCTTTTTGGGTTAAAAGATGGGAATTCAGATTCCCAATAACGTAATGTTGAGGGTGGAACGTCGAAGTGGTTACAAACTTCAGTGAGGTTGTGAAATAGTTTTTCGGAAGAGAGTCCCATTAGTCAAAAGACTGATTAGGGTTAGAAGAAAGTTTGATGATTTCTTCGTATTGTTCCGTGGTTAGGTCGTTGTAGAAATACCCAATTGGATTTACTTGAACACCATTTTTGGCAACTTCATAATGTAAGTGAGGGCCCGTAGATTTACCCGTGCTACCAACTAGTCCAATTTGTTGACCTCTCTTCACACGTTGTCCTTGTCTCACACTTGCTCTGCTCATGTGACCGTATAGCGTGGTATATCCATAACCATGGTCAATAACTACGTGAGTTCCATATCCCCATCTTGCACGTTTTACTTTTTTAATAACGCCATCTCCAGTGGCATATATTTTAGTGCCTGTAGGTGCAGAAAAATCGAGGCCTTTGTGCATTTTTCGTGTTCTGTAAATGGGATCGATTCGGTATCCGAATCCAGATGCAATTCTTCTTAAATTCTTATTAGATACTGGTTGAATGGCAGGTATAGAGGCAAGCATCTTACTTTTATTTTTTGCCATTATAATTAGTTTTTCGTAGGATTCCTTTTGAATCTTGGACTGATTGTCCATGTTGTCCAAGCGTTGGTGAAGTTTTTTGATTTTTTCACCATTTCTTAACTGATCTAAAGAAATATATTTATCCGATCCACCTGTTCCAGCTTTACGGATATCATCGCTGATGGGATCTGCACCAAATATTTCTCGGTATACGTTGTCATCCATGGATGATAAGTCATCCAATTTAGACTGCATATCCAATGATTTTTTTTCTAAAAGTTTTACCTGAATTTGATAATCAGCCAATTGATTTTTAAGAGCTTCTGTGTTTTCTCCTTTATTGACAATCAGAAAACTAATTATACCAATGATAACGGCAAGAGAAATAAATCCAAATACACGAGCAATTTGGATAAAAAGCGTGTTTGAAACTTTTTCATATTCAAGAGTTTCAGAATTAAATCTAAATTTCGTTTTACGCATTGTATTTTTGCCTACTTAATACGATGCGAAGGTAAGAAAGTTATCGCATTAATTATTAACAGCTATATCCAAAAGAATGACTGCACAAGACATAAGGAAGACATTTCTAGCTTTTTTTGAAAAAAAAGGTCATAAAATTGTTGATTCTGCACCTATTGTAATCAAAGATGATCCAACTCTGATGTTTACAAACGCAGGGATGAATCAGTTTAAAGATATTTTTCTTGGGAATCAATCGCCTATTCATCCGAGAGTTGTTGATACTCAAAAATGTCTTCGTGTTAGTGGTAAACATAATGATCTTGAAGAGGTGGGAGTAGATACCTATCACCATACCATGTTTGAAATGCTTGGGAATTGGAGTTTTGGAGATTATTTTAAGGAGGATGCAATTAATTGGGCTTGGGAGCTATTAACGGATGTGTATAATCTTGACAAAGATCGGTTGTATGTTTCTGTGTTTGAGGGAAGTGAGCCCGATCAATTAGATTTAGATATTGATGCCAAGAATTTTTGGTTGAATCATGTTTCGGAAGACAGAATAATTCTTGGAAATAAAAAGGATAACTTTTGGGAAATGGGAGAGACCGGTCCCTGCGGTCCCTGCTCTGAGATACATATTGACCTAAGATCAGATGAGGAGCGATCCAAAGTGGACGGAGCAAGTTTGGTGAATGCAGACCATGAGCAAGTTATCGAAATATGGAATCTTGTTTTTATGGAGTACAACAGAAAAGCGGATGGTAGTTTGGTTACCTTGCCAGCAAAACATGTTGATACAGGCATGGGACTTGAACGCTTGGTTAGAGCGTTTCACTCACAGCAGTCAAATTATGATTCAGACTTGTTTATGGATACCATAAATGCTTTGGAGGATATTAGCGGTTATAAATATGGTGAAGAAGATAGTATTGATATTGCATTTCGTGTTATAGCTGATCATTTGAGAGCTGTTTGCTTTGCTGTTTCTGATGGTCAACTTCCTGATAACAGTGGTGCTGGGTATGTGATTCGTAGGATTTTGAGACGGGCTGTTCGTTATGGCTATAGTTTTTTAGGTATAGAGTCTCCCTTCCTTTATCGTTTGGTAGATGGTTTTGTAGGTAAATTTGAAAACGTTTTTGCTAATCTGTCTAATCAGAAAGATTTTATAATCAAGGTCGTTGAACAAGAAGAGAAATCTTTTTTAAATACGTTAAACAATGGGTTGAAATTATTTGAAAATTATGCAAAATCTGAGAACACAATGATATCGGGTGCCCATGCTTTTGAATTGTACGATACATTTGGTTTCCCAATCGATCTTACCCAACTACTAGCTAAAGAGAAAAATATCAAAGTTGATATTAAAGGTTTTGAAAAAGAGTTAGCAAAGCAAAAAAATAGGAGCAGAACCGATGCTAAAAAAACAACCGGGGATTGGGTCGAGCTTTTGGAGGATGATCGGGAGGAATTTATTGGTTACGACTATATAGAAACAGAAGTTTCCATAACGAGATTCAGAGAAGTAACAGTAAAAGATAAAAAACAATTTCACCTTATTTTTAATTGTACTCCTTTTTATGCTGAAAGTGGAGGACAAGTTGGAGATAAGGGAATTATAGTTGGTCAATCTGATAATCAGAGGATTGAAATTTTAGATACACAAAAAGAAAATCAATTAATTATTCATATAGTCAAGGAATTGCCAAAAGACATGAGTCAAAGGTTTATGGCTAATGTAAATTCTGATCATAGAGACGGAGTAACATTGAATCATAGTGCTACTCATCTGCTTCAGGCAGCATTAAGACAAATATTAGGTGATCATGTTACGCAAAAGGGCTCCTTAGTTAATGAAAAGCATTTGCGTTTTGATTTTTCACATTTTCAGAAAGTTGAGAAGGATGAATTGGAGGAGATAGAAAAATTAGTCAATCAAAAAATTCGTTCATCAATTAGCCTAAAAGAAGATCGTAATATCCCTTTTGATAAGGCCATCGAACAAGGAGCAATGGCATTGTTTGGAGAAAAGTATGGAGACACAGTTAGAATGGTAACTTTTGATAAAGAATATTCTATTGAATTGTGTGGAGGCACTCACGTGAAAAATACAGCTCAAATTGGGAGTTTTAGAATAGTGCACGAAGGGGCTGTAGCTGCTGGAGTTAGGAGAATCGAGGCAATTACTGGAAGTCAGGCAGATATTTATGTTAAAAGTCAGCTTGATTTACTCGATGAGGTTCGATCAGAATTAGGCAACCAACAAAATATTATAAAAGCTATTCAGGATATCAAAAATGAGAATACGTTGTTTCAAGATAAATTAAAGGTTTTTGAAAACAAGCAGTTAGTTGTTCTAAAAGAGCATTTGAAATCTTTAGTTAAGGATGTCAATGAAATGAAAGTTATTGTAGAATTAATTAAAGTTGATAAAGCTACTCAAGTAAAAGACCTTTGTTTTCAACTTAAGGAAGAATTAGATAATCTATTTTGTGTTTTGATAGCTGATGTATCGGGTAAACCCAATATCAGTATAATGATAAGTGATCAATTAGTTCAATCAAAAAACTACCATGCAGGTAATCTTGTGAGGGAATGGTCTAAAGAAATAAAAGGTGGAGGTGGAGGTCAGTCTTTCTTTGCTCAAGCTGGGGGAGCTGATGTTTCTAGCTTGGAGGTTGTGAAAGAGATTGCAATTAATTTTATAAATGAAGGGTAAAATTTGATGTTAAAAAATGATACACATGAGGTATTAGTTGGGCTAGAAATTCACGCTCAACTGAAAACTAACTCAAAGGCTTTTTGCTCAGATGAAGTTGCATTTGGTGCTTCGCCAAATACGTTGGTGAGTCCTGTTAGTTTGGGACACCCTGGCACCTTACCTGTGCACAACAAAGAAGCGGTAAATATGGCTATCATGCTTGGATTGGCATGTGATTGCGACATTAGGAAATATAACTCGTATTCACGGAAAAATTATTTTTATGCAGATTTACCAAAGGGATACCAAATTACTCAATTAGATACTCCAATATGTAATGGAGGTGGAGTAGAAATTTCGTTATCTGATGGAACATCAAAGCGAATCAATCTAACACGTATTCACATGGAGGAGGATACAGGCAAAGGCATTCACGACTTGGATATGTCTAATACACTCATGGACTACAATCGAGCAGGAACAGCATTAGTGGAAATTGTAACTGAACCTGATTTTAGAAGTGGTGAAGAGGCATATGCCTTCTTGATTGAAATTCGTAAGTTGGTTCGATATCTTGGAGTGTGCGATGGAAATATGGAAGAAGGGAGTTTGAGATGTGATGCCAACGTTTCTGTAAGACCACTAAATTCTAAAGATTTTGGAACAAAGGTTGAAGTTAAAAACATGAATTCAATGAGTAATGTTAAAAAAGCCATTGAGTTTGAATTTCAACGTCAAAGTGAAATGGCTTTATTAGGTGAAGAAATTTTTTCTGAAACTCGAAGCTTTGATGCCATGAAAGGTACCACCTTTTCAATGAGGAGTAAGGAGCTTGTCAATGATTATCGCTTTTTCCCAGAACCAGACCTACCCCCATTAATCGTAAATGAAGATTGGATTAAAGAAATTAAAAAGAGAATGCCTTCCTTACCAAAGGAGTTATTAATTAGGTTTACTTCTGAATATCAGTTGGGTAATTATGATGCAGAAATACTCACAGAGAGCAAAGATGTAGCAGATTACTTTATTGCTACTTGTGATTATTCAAAGAATTTTAAAGCAGTTGCTAATTGGGTCATGGGACCTGTTAAAAGTTGGTTAAATAGTCATGCGTCATCTATAGAAAAATTCCCATTGAGTCCAAAGACTATTGCTAAGATAATTAGCTATATTGACGAGGGAGTAATTAACTTTAGTGTAGCTGAACAAAAGCTATTTCCAGCACTTTTGTCTAATCCTGATCAAGAAGTGAGTCAGGTGATAGAGGACTTAAATTTGAAACAAACTGGGGATGAAGATACCCTCCATCAATTGATTCAAGAAGTGTTAAGAGAAAATGCCAGCAAGGTTGATGAATACAAAGCAGGAAAAATAGGTCTTATTGGTATGTTTATGGGCCAGATTATGAAGAAAAGTGGAGGGAAAGCTGACCCCAAGAAGACAAAAAGTCTACTAGTGGAGTTGCTTGATAATTAATGAATTATTTATACGTTAAATATAAAAATGGAATTATTAAAAAATATACAGAGGTGGATTGTAACAATTAGCCTGTTGGTTATCGGTTCAGGGTTGATGGGTTGTAATTCATCTGTTAACAAAGAGGAGTTTGTCATTAAGGTTAAATCAAACCTACCTCAAAACACATTGGTTATTTTGAGCAAAATTTCGGATACTCAGCTACAAGTAATAGACAGTGCCTATGCAGATAAAAATGGATCATTTGAATTTGGAGGAGAAGGTTTTACTGAAAGCACTTTATGTTATATAACTTTTGAAAATACAAGTCCCCCAGGTGTTCCATTAATTGTAGATAGAGGAACAAAATTGGCTCTTGAGTTATCGAAAGATAAATTTATAGATTTCTCAATAAGTGGAGGGAAGTACAATGCTTCAATGCTGAAGATATTCAAAATATATACCGATTTTGAGCGTAATATGAAGGTATTCAATAAAGAAATTGAATCGATTGACCCACAGTTAGCCACAGAAGAGACAAAGAAAGAAACAACGAATAGGTATAACAATCTGATCTTGAAAAGAGCAGCAGATATCGAAAATTTTGTAAAAACTGAACCTACATCTCCAGCAACTTATTTTGCAGCAAAATATTTATTCAATAAACCAGTACCTGGGTTGTTAATTATTGCTCATGAGAAAATGGCAAAAGATTTCCCTAATTCAAGTTATACCGCTAGTCTGAAAGATGCTATTGCAAAATTAGGTCCAACCATAAACGGTGCCATTGCTCCAGAAATAAAATTAAGAACTCCAGAAGGAGATTCACTAGCTTTATCTTCCCTTCGTGGGAAAGTGGTACTTATTGATTTTTGGGCAAGTTGGTGTGGTCCGTGTCGTAAAGAAAACCCACATGTGAAGGCCATCTATGAAAAGTACAAAGACAAAGGATTTGAGATATATGGCGTTTCACTTGATTCTAAAGAAGCGAGCTGGAAGGCAGCTATTCAAAAAGATAGACTAACATGGAAACATGTTAGTGATCTTGGAGGTTGGAAATCGTCAGCAGCTAAGCTGTATCAGGTTCGTTCAATCCCTGCAACTTTCTTGCTTGATAAAGAAGGCAGAATTGTGAAATCTGGTTTTAGAAGTCACCAATTGGAATCGCTACTCATTCCATTATTAGATTAATAGTGAAATTTTATTGGTTTTTTTTCCTTTTATTTTTTGCATGTAATCAAGTAGATGATTCGAATAAGGACAATAGGGAAAGTAAAAATTTTAGAGAATGGCGGGTAGGTAATTTCCATTACTCTCATGATCCTTATAAGTTTTTGATTCACAGAACTCCTGAATTTCAAGAAGAATTTCTCCTACAAGAAGGGTTATTAGTTCGGTTTAAAATAGACTGGAAAAATGATAGCGTTTATGTTGTTAAGTTTGATTCTATTCTATCTAATCCGAATCACACAGAATTGGCTTTTGATTTTCGTCAGATTCAAAAAACATGTACTATCACTGAGGTGACAAGTTCAAATTACATAGAACGTTCAGTTACAAATTTGAATGACATTACGAATTACACAAGAATTATTAAAAATAGGAGGAATTAAATACTTAATAATACCTAACGTATATTATTCCTCAACTGGTTCGAAATAGAAAGTTTGAACTCAACATAATAGCTATTAAATATTTTAATTGTAAATGACATTAACGGAAATAATATTCTATTAACTTTGGCATAAGATTGAATTTGCAAAATATATTAATTATTGCATTCATATAATGGTAAAAAAAATACTAATAGTAGAGGACGATCAAGACATTGTAGATTTACTAAAATATAATCTTGAAAAAGAAGGATATAAGTGCTACACTGCTAATAATGGTGTTGAGGCAATGGGTCTAGCTGTAGATAAAGAACCAGATCTCATCCTCCTTGACATCATGATGCCTGAGATGGATGGTATCGAGACTTGTCGTGTGATTAAATCAAAACCTAAACTTCATGACATATTCATTATTTTTCTGACTGCACGTGCAGAAGAATATTCAGAGATTGCCGGATTTGAGGCAGGTGCCGATGATTATATTACTAAACCAGTAAAGCCTCGTGTGCTTATTAGCAGAATCAAAGCCATATTATCTAGGAAAAAAGATCAACACATATTAAGCCAGATTCAGCATGGTAATTTGGTCATTGATCGTGAAACTTTCAAGGTGTCAGTTAAAGACAAACATTTCACCCTTCCCAAAAAAGAGTTCGAATTATTATTTCTCCTAGCATCCAAACCAGATAAAGTTTTTAGGAGGGAAAGTATCCTTTCGAAAGTATGGGGTTCTGAAGTAAGTGTGGTAGATCGAACAATTGATGTTCATATTCGAAAGATTCGAGAGAAAGTAGGAGACGAAAAAATTAAGACAATTAAGGGTGTAGGTTATAAGTTTGTGTTGTGAAAAATACAACTAGCCCAGGGTCAATAGCTTTTTTTGTTAGTCTAGCTGCAGCCGTTATTTCCACACTTGGGGTTGTGATTTCTACGGGTGATTTCATATCTTCATTCATTAATTTTTGTGTTGTTTTAGTTGTGTGTTATTTCACCTTTAATATTATCTTAAATCGATTTATTTACGATAAGATAAAGACTATCTACAGAAATATTTATCAATTTAAAACCAACCAAGATCAAGATTTATTAGACAAGTATAAAAATGAATCTGATCCATTAGAGGCGGTTAGTAAAGATGTGTTGAAATGGATGGAAGAAAATAGAAAAGAGGTAAATGATTTAAGAGAACTTGAATCATACATTACTGAGTTTTTAGGAAATGTTTCTCATGAGTTGAAAACACCAATTCAGAGTATTCAAGGATACATTCATACGTTGTTAGATGGTGCATTGGAAGATGAAAAGGTAAATGAATTATTTTTAATCAAGGCTAGTAATGGCACTAAACGTTTAATAGAATTAGTCGATGAATTAACAGATATCAATGTGCTTCAGGGTAAAAACCCCCCTTTGGATTATGAAAAATTTGATATTGTTAAATTAACAGAAGAAGTGTTTGAGCTTGTTGAAAACAAAGCAGTTAAACAAAAAGTATCCTTGAAGTTTCAGCAACAGAATCCAAAACAAGTGATTGTAAATGGAGATATAGCTAAAATTCGTCAGGTATTGATAAATCTAATTGTGAATGCTATCAAATATGGCAAAGAAGATGGGAGTGTTCAAGTTGGTTTTTTTGATATGGACGAGAATATACTTATTGAAGTATCTGATGATGGTCAAGGGATAGGAGAGGAGCATCTGCCTCGCTTATTTGAGCGTTTCTATAGGACAGATAAAGGAAGAAGTAGAGATCAAGGAGGTAATGGATTAGGGCTTGCAATTGTTAAGCACATTGTTGAAGCTCATCATCAAATAATCAATGTGAGAAGTACCCCTGGAATTGGATCTACATTTGGATTTACACTACAAAAAGGCTGAATATACTAATCAAACTCTTCAATAAGTACACCCATTTTTCCCATTTGAGCTTTTTTTAGTGCTTGCATTAACTCCGTTTGATCATTCATAACAAAAGGTCCATAGGTCGCAATAGGTTCTTTGATGGGTTCTCCGCTTAAAATGATGAAGCGGGTATCTTCATTTGCTTTGATATTTATGTTATTTCCGTCATGGTTTAAAATTCCCATGTCTTTGGTTACTAGAGTTTTTTTATCAATTTCTAGTTTGCCGTTTAATACATATATTAATGCATTGAATGATTCTGGTATGGGAATATCTAAGTGACCATCTTGTTGAATTTCTCCTCTAAGCAGAAGTTGAGGAGAGTATGTAGGAGCTATACCTTCGGTGCCTTTATAAGCTCCACTGACTACCCAAATTTTGCTTTTTTCTTCCTCAACCAAAGGTGTTTCAGCTTGACTAATTGGTTGGTAGTAGGGTGGTTTATTCTTGAATTTTGCAGGGGCATTAACCCAAAATTGGATAAACTCTAATTCACCTCCGTCTTCTACAAGTTGTTTCGGAAAACGCTCGCTATGAGTAATGCCATTTCCAGAAAACATCCATTGCGTTCCGCCATTTTTAACAACAGCTCGATTACCGAGACTATCTCGATGTTCTACAGCACCTTTAAAGATGAATGTGACAGGACTAAATCCGCAATGCGGGTGTGGTCCGACTCCCACATCCTGTGGTTTTTGATTTCCAGGAAGATGGTTATGCCAATGGTGAATTAGTAGAAATGGATCCAAATTATCAATCTGTCTTGTAGGCAAAGGTTGATCTATGATATGACCACCCATATTTACTTTTTGAGCAGGTATAATTTGATTGATAGTTCTTTTTTGCATACTTAATTCATAAACGAATAATATCTCAAAGAGTTCAAATGACAGAAAATCAAGTAATTAAAAAAATATCAAAATGAAATCAATGAGGTTAACTAACTTTGCAAATCATGTCTTTTGTGGCCATTCATACGCTAGGTTGTAAACTAAATTTTTCAGAGAGTAGCACCATTGTGCGTCAATTAGAGAAGAATGGATTTACAAGAGTAGATTTTACAGAAAAGGCAGATATATATATCATTAATACGTGTTCAGTTACAGACAATGCAGACAAGAAGTGTCGTAATACTGTAAAAGGAGTTCTTAAGCAAAATCCTAATGCGTATGTAGTGGTAATCGGTTGCTATGCTCAATTAAAACCCAAAGAGATTTCAAATATTCCAGGTGTAGATATGGTGCTAGGTGCTGCGGAAAAGTTCAATATGATTGAACATCTTCATTCTTTGGAGAAGGAGACAAAGGCCATCGTTCATAACAAGAATATCAAAGAAACTCAGGATTTTGTTCCAGCATACAGCATGGGAGATAGAACCAGAAGTTTTTTGAAAGTTCAAGATGGATGTGATTACTTCTGTTCATTTTGTACTATACCTCTGGCAAGGGGAAAAAGTAGGAATGTATCCATTCAAGAAACGGTTGCAAAGGCAAAAGAGGTCGCCTCAAAAAACATCAAAGAGATTGTTTTAACAGGAGTAAATATTGGAGATTTTGGTGCGATTCAGGATTATAATGAAACATTCTATGACTTATTGGTAGAGTTAGACAAAGTTGAGGGAATAGATAGATTTCGAATAAGCAGCATTGAACCTAATTTGTTAACTGACGAAATTATAGATTTTGTAGCTCATAGTAATAAAATTGTCCCTCATTTTCATATTCCACTGCAGAGTGGTAACGATGAAATATTGACTAAAATGAGGAGGAAGTACTTGAGTAGTTTATACGAAGAACGGATTTCAAGAATAAAATCTAAAATGCCAAATTGTTGCATTGGGGTAGATGTTATTGTAGGATTTCCTGGAGAATCAGAAGAACATTTTTTAAGTACGTATGATTTTATAAACTCATTAGATGTGAGTTACCTGCACATTTTTCCATACTCTGAAAGGAATAATACAACAGCAAAAAAATTACCTAATAAAGTCAGTAAATCAGAAAAAACTGATCGTGCTCAACGATTGAGAATTTTGAGTGCAAAGAAGAAAAGACATTTCTATGAATCGCAAATTAGTAAAACTATGAGTGTCCTGTGGGAAGAGGAAAATCATGGCGGAGATTTAATGCAGGGGTTCTCTGAAAATTATATTCGTTTTGAGGCTCCATATGATTCCAATAAAGTAAATAAAATTGAGCAGTTAATTTTTAAAGAGATAGCTGTTAGTGGATTGGCTTCAGCTAGGCCCCAAAGTGTATTGCATAGTAACTAACAAATGAGTTTTATATCGAAGTATAAGAACTATTTATTAGAGTATTGTTTGGTGATATTGATTGGTATTTTTAGTTATTTAACCCATTTTTATCACGTTATATCGCGATTTGCTACTCATATTTTTTTCTTTTCAGATGCTGATGATGCTAAAATTTATGCGTGGAATACCTGGCATTTTACTAGTCAATTAGATAAAGGACTGTCTCCTTTTTATACAGATTATTTTTTCTATCCAATGGGGTCTAGTCTATGGATTCATGCTCATACGATTTGGTTTGGGATGGTTAATTATATGGTTAGAGACATAGAATTGGCAATTAATTTGGGTATTGCAATACAATTAATAGCTGCTTTTTTGGGTTTTTATGTACTTTCTAAAAAGATGGTTGTAAAGCCGCTATTTGCTATTTTGGTAGCTTACATTTCGGTGTTTAATACATACATCTTAGCTAAGAGTGGAGTGCATTACAACTTAGTCCTTATTGGTGTTGTCCCATATATTATGCTATTGGTTATGAATACCTTTACTTTCCAAAATTTCATACTTAATAAAAATGGAATAAACCTATTGGTTTTAATCCTACTAATTTCTATGGCTTTCTTTATGGACTATTATATGGTCTTTTATGGGTTGTCATTTTTAGTAATTTATCTATGTTGGTTTTTTCTATTGGATGATTGGTTTAAAAAGTGGAATAATAAAAAGACTTTAATCGTTTTAGGAATTGTTTTGGTAGGTCACATTGTTTTAAGGTTACTTCGTATTTCGGGTGTTGAAGAAAAGGGAGCATTATGGGGTGCATCAGACATACGATTATTATTTACACCCTCAAATGATAGTTTGTTTTACAATGAATGGTCTTTAAAAGGAATAATAAATAATCTAAATGATAATAAAGTATTCATAGGATTTAGTTTACTTGTTGCATTGATTTTTGCAGTATTTTTATTTATAAAGAGGTATAAAAATGATTATTTAGGTCGTTTTTTACTATTTGCAGGGATATTGTTTTTTTTAATATCCTTCCCAATTATTAGAGTAGATGGAAAGGATTTATTTTTCAATTTTACGGGTTTTATTCACTTTATTCCCATTGTAAATAACCTTAGGGCTCCTGATCGTTTCATTCTGATGTTGATTGTGATATCAAGCTTATTTGTATTCAGAGTGTTTCATCTATTTACTAATGGTAACTTAAAATTGAAATTTATGTTTTTGATGTTATTTTTCATGTTAAGTTTTTACGCTGATCATGCACAAAAACCAATGAAGAGTTTTAAGACTGACCAAGTCTCAGATTTTTTAAGTCAGACTAAAGGTCAAAATGTACTCATGTTGCCTTATGGTATTCGAGATGGTTACAGGATGTATGGAGAATTTGATGTTGATCAAGTTCTATTACAAATGAGATATGATTTTAAAATGCCAAATGGGTATTTGTCAAGGATAAATGATAAAGTTTGGGAGTATCGTCATACTGACTTTTATGAAAACCTAGTCAAAGTTCAGTCAGACAGCTTGTTATCTGACTTTGATTGGAAGTCTGGAATGATTAAACATCACATAGATTACGTATATCTCCCGATTACTTATTCTCTTTCAAATCCAAAAATATCAAATATCACGAATGATTTAAAGTTGATAGATAGTGATACTGATGGAGAATTGTATTTAGTAGAATAATGAGTGATTATGAATTTTAGGGTGTTAAATTCGCGTTAAAATTAGTTATGTATCCTACTTTGTACCATGCTGTCCTAGATTTTTTTGGTATTTCCATACCTGCATTTAAGATTGTGATGATGTTTGGTTTTTTTGTAGCTCTAGCTTTCTTGGCAGCCAGTTGGGTAATTACCTTAGAATTTAAGAGATTAGAAGAGGAAGGCGTTCTTAAGTCTATTCAAAAAAAAGTATCTCAACCTAAAATTGCTCGCGAATTAATTACTAACGGATTTTTAGGCTTTGTAATTGGATTTAAGTTAGTTTTTCTTGCATTAAATTTTAGTGCACTATCTGATAATCCTCAGGCATTTTTGATATCAGGAGAAGGTTCTTGGATGTGGGGCTTGGTGTTACTTGTAGTATTTGTAGGGTATAGATATTACCAATATGTGAAAGAAGGTGAGATAGACACTGACCAAACCATAACTTTTCATCCTCATATGATAATTGGTAACTTGACATTCATTGCAGCATTGTCAGGATTTGCAGGTGCCAAGTTATTTCATCATCTTGAACATTTCAAGGAACTATTTGCTGATCCAATGGTACTTTTCAGAGATCCATTTAGTGGGTTAACTTTTTTTGGTGGTCTAATTGGAGGTGCTATTGGAGTGCTTTGGTATGCAGGTAAAAATGGGGTACCTTGGCGAAGAATGTTAGATATGGGTGGTCCTGCCATGATGTTAGCATATGGAGTAGGTAGAATGGGTTGCCATATGAGTGGAGATGGTGATTGGGGTATTGAGAATTTAGCTACAAAACCATCTTGGTTGAACTGGCTTCCAGACTGGGCTTGGGCATATAGCTATGAGGGAAATGTTCATGGTTTGGTATTAGAAAATCCTGTATGGCCTACCCCGCTTTATGAAGTAGTGATGGCACTCTCATTATTTTTAATTTTATGGGCCATTCGTAAAAAATTTGTTCCTGGTGTTCTTTTCTGTGTTTACCTAATTTTTGCAGGTATTGAACGATTTTTAATAGAAAAAATAAGAGTAAACCCAGACTATCATTTACTCGGTCTAGATTTTACTCAAGCTGAAATGATATCATTTAGTTTTGTACTATTGGGCATCATTGGGATTATCTTTTTTAAGAAAGAGTCAAAAAAATAACAGACTAGCTAAAGATTAATTTTATTCTCTGGGGCACTTTTTGTTTATCATTCATCCTTTACAAATAGGAGTCTTTCATACGTCAAACCTATGTATATTTGTGAAACAATTTTAAGCCACATGAAACACAATTTCTTATTTATTTTTTCATTTCTTATAATTTCTTCTTTGTCATGTTTTGCTGAGGATACGCTTCAAGTCATTGCACATGACAATACACAAATGACTTGGCACAAAAACTATGATAATAAAGTATTTTTTCCGACTGAGGGTATTCAATACCGAAAGATATTTATGTACTTTACGTTAGGTTGTGCTGAGGGAGGTTGTAGTGATTGGGATTACGATGTTCTAACCCAGATCATGCACAACACAGGAAAGATAGATAGTACTGTCAGTAAATTAGATACATTGTCATTATCTCCTTTAGTTTTAGATACTACATGGCGAGTGTTTGATGTTTTGGAGCCTTATGAGTTGGGCAGATTTATCACACCATATGGAACTTATATGAATTTTCGTAATCAACAATACGGAAACCAGGGATTTGATAGTAGTTGGACGCACACATTTAGATATGATGTGACTGATTATGCAAGTCTCTTACAGGATAGTGTAATCATAAGGGCCAAGTACAATGGATGGTCAGCTGGATTCAGTGCAGATATTCGTTTTGAATTTATAGAGGGATTGCCCCAACGTCCAGTTATTGAGATTAAAAATTTATATACTAGGGGAGGCAGATATAATAATTCAGAGCAATTTGAGCGAGATATAATTCCAGCCCGAAAACTAGGAATACCTAATGGTACAAAATCGTCACAAGCAAAAGTTTTAGTTACGGGTCATGGTAATAATTCTGGCAGTAATTGTGGGGAGTTTTGCGATAAAGAATATTATTTTAAAGTGAATGGGGAGCAAAAATTTATGCATCGAATGTGGAGAGAGGATTGTGGGATAGTGCCCGTAAGACCTCAAGGAGGCACTTATCTATATCCAAGAGCTAATTGGTGTCCAGGTGATAAAGTGCACGAACAACGTTGGGAATTGACACCATTCTTGAATAGCGATTCGATAGAATTGGATATGGATATTGAATCATATACCAATCAAGTAGATGGTGGTAATAGTAGTCATAATATATCAAGTACAGTTTTTTTCTATGGCTCAGATAATTATGCATTTGATGCTGAGATAAACACCATTATCGCACCATCGACTCATAGTGAACACATCAATTATAATCCCTCATGTGGTCAAGCTATTGTTGTGATTAGAAACAATGCACATATACCATTAACCTCTACAAAAATTAGGTATGGAGCATTAGATGGGAAAATGAGAACAGAAATATGGACAGGTAATTTAGCCTTTGAAGAAATGGATACAGTTTATCTTCCATCACCTTATTGGGACGGTGTATCAATGGGAACAAATCAATTTATAGCCGAGTTAGTAACTCCTAATAAGAGGTATAGTGATGAAAATAAAGCTAACGATAAGTACATCAGTACATTTGATTTAGCCCCAAGATGGGAGCCCTTTAGGTTTATGCTTAGGACCAATGGTTATCCTCAAGAAAACAAACTAACAATAACCAATGAAAGAGGAGAGGTAGTATGGGAAAAATCTGATTTTGAAGCGAATGGAAATTTCATTGAAGATGTGACGCTTCCAAGTGGTTGCTACGAGCTTCTTCTTTCCGATGAAGGTAACGATGGTCTAGACTGGTGGGTTTACCGTCAGACTGGACAAACAGCTCGAGCAAATGGATCTTTTAGAGTCTTTAAACAATCAGGTGGAGTTTATGCCCTTACTTCTGATTTTGGTAATGAGTTTAGGATGAATTTTATTGTTGGTCAGATGGATGTTCAAGAGGCACCATTGAAAATGTCAGAAGATTTTGAGATATTTCCTAATCCAACATCTGGTGATGTTAACGTATTAATTCCAGAACTAAATGAAGGCAACGCAAAGATTGAAGTATTCGATATGTTAGGCCGAAGTGTTTTGTCATTCATTACGCCTACAGATCTTGAGCATTTAGCTTTAATAGATATTTCAGAATTAATGGACAATATGTACGTTATCAAGGTAACTGTTGGTGATCAAAGTATTTCTGAAAAGATTTTAAAAGTTGCTAAATAGTAAAGGTTTTTATGATTTTAAAATAGCTCATCTTGGATTTCATTAAAATCCGGATTACCTACCGAGTTTTCTAAACTATCATATTCTTGGCAGTCAAGTTCTATGGATATTGATCCAGCAGGAGTCAAGAAATCTCCTCGCCCTAATTGGATTGTCTCATCTGAAAAGACCTGCTCCATGAATTGTCCGAAGATGGGAAGTGCCATATTTGCTCCTTGACCATATCTTGTATTACTAAAATGGACATTACGTTCTTCTGCTCCTACCCAACAACCACTTACTAAGTCTGGAGTTATTCCCATGAACCAACCATCAGAGTTATTTTGTGTTGTCCCTGTTTTTCCCCCGATAGCAACACCAACAGGAAGATTATAATTCCTTCTCAAACGAGATGCTGTTCCACCTGGCATGGTAACTTTTTCAAGCATTTTACATAAAGTGTAGGCTGTTTGCTTCCTTAAAGCTTCATCTTTTTTTGGAGTGAACTCAGCAAGTATGTTGCCATTTTTATCTTCAATTTTAGTTATGAAAATTGGCTCAACCCATGTGCCTTGATTTACAAAAGTGCCATAAGCACTAACCATTTCAAAGACAGAGATGTCCATGGTACCAAGACAAATAGATGGATAAGGCTCAAATTTACTATCATCAATTCCCATTTTGCTTGCTGTTTGTTTTACAATCTCAGCACTATTAGGCCCCAATCTTTTCATTACACGAGCTGTGACTGTGTTTATGGATTTTTGAAGGCCTTCATAAAATGTAACTGTTTCTGGAACTTTGCTCGAGTTTGAGGGAGACCATTCTTTTCCGTTTCCATATTCTACTATAACCGGGCCGGTACTTTCAATTTCACAAGGTTTTAATTTATCATCATCTAAACCTCTAGCATATACAAGTGGCTTAAAAGTAGAACCTACTTGTCTAGTAGATTTTTTATTGACATGATCATATTGAAAATGTTTGTGGTTAATCCCGCCAACCCAAGCTTTGATATGTCCCGTTTGAGGTTCGAAGCTCATGAACCCAGTATGAAGGATCTGTTTGGTATATTTCAGAGAGTCTAATGGGCTTATGATTGTATCAATTTCGCCATTCCATGAGAAAAGCTTTGTACGAACGGGGAGATTCAAGTAGTAATCAATGGAGTCAATGTCTGAATATTTTTTCTTTAAACTTCGATAGCGATGAGACCTCTTTATCATCCGATCAGGATATGAGGGATCATATACTTGGTTTCCTTGAGAATCTTCAGAGTACCATGGGTCTCTTCTTCTTCTCTTTGTCTCATTCCAGAATTGTTCTTGTAACTTAGCCATATGGCCAGATACAGCTGATTCAGCAAATGCTTGAAGTTTAGGATCAATGGTAGTGTAGATTTTTAGTCCGTCATCATAAATATTGTATTTAACTCCAGTCTCTTTTGCATAACTTCTAGTCCAAGATTTCAGCCATTGAGAAAGATACGAACGAAAATAGGTAGCCATTCCTGTATTGTGATCAATGAAGTTATGATTAGTTGAAAGAGGTAAAACTTTTAAGCTGTCGTATTCATTCTTATTTAAATAGTCATTTTTTAACATTTGAGCCAACACAACATTTCTTCTTTTTAGTGAGTTGTTTGGGTTTCGAATAGGGTTGTATGTCGTATTGGCTTTGAGCATTCCGACTACAACTGCAGCCTCCTCTATATTTAAATCTCGGGTGTTTTTATTAAAATAAGTTTTTGCGGCCGATTTAATACCATAACTATTACCATACGGGACAGTATTAAAATACATTAAAATAATTTCGTTCTTAGTGTATCTTTTCTCAATTTGAATAGCAAGTATCCATTCTTTAAATTTTTGAATTATACGATTGGTTTTAGATATTGATTCTCTATGAAATAGATTCTTTGCTAGTTGTTGAGTTATAGTACTTCCTCCTCCATCTTTTCCTAATCGAGAAATGGCTCTAATGAGGGCCCTACCATCTATTCCGCTATGGTTTTTAAACCGTTCATCTTCTGTAGCTATAAGAGCTTCTTTTAAATGATTTGGGATGTCTTCGAATTTACTATTAGTCCTATTCTCTTGGTAAAATATCTTACCGAGAATGGTGCCATTATTAGCATAAATTTCAGATGCAAGTTTGGTTTTAGGATTTTCTAATTCTGTTGTTTCAGGTAGTTTACCCAATAAACCAATTTTAATGCTACTCAGAAAAAGAATAGCAATTAAAAGCAGGGCTGCAAAACTCTTCCATAAAACTGAAATAATTTTTATGTTGATACTTTTAGTTTTTGTTTTTTTTTGAGCCATAACTTATTGAATAAAGGTAGTTTTAAACTGCTCCACATACTCAATTTCTTTCTTATTGCTGATTAATTTCCTGAAATTATTCTCAGTTATAGGATAGTGTCTGACATTAGATAAGCCAGCGTCTAGAAGAAATTGTCTATTTGATTTGATCTCGTCATGGTATTTTATTGCCATGGATTTCATACTGAATTGTTTGATGTAAAATAAAGATCGATTCCCGAAAATTAAGTTAGACACTTTTAATGGGATATTGCCTAGAGTTTTATTATTAAACTCGTTAATTTTAATTTCAACTTGTTTCTCAACTGCAGTAATTCCAGTAATTACATAGTAGAAAACACCTTCAAAGTCATCATCAAATAACTTTGTATTTGTTGATTGCTCTTCTGGTTTTTGAAGTAATCTCAAGGTATATGATGATAATTCACCTATGGAACTACCTTGGTACGTCTCCTTCATACTTTCTAATTCACTGATGTATGCATCTCTCCCTTTAGTTTTAGCAATGGCTTGAGCATATACGTAGTCAATTTTATCTTGAATTGAATTACCTGCGTGATTCTTGTCAACAAGATTTTTGAGTTGCAGTATTTTATTGAAGTCTTCATTTTGAAGAGCTAGATACATCTCTTGATAAATTTTTAGAACTTCAATTTCACTATTGTCTTCTGGTATTTCTTTATTGTTTAGTACCTGATTAAAAATAGTCTCAGGAAATTCTTCAGAAATTTGTATTGATAACTGGTTTGCTCTTATTGAATCCCCCATATTAAGAGCTATTTTAGTTAGGTAAAATAAAGCTTCTGGTTTGAATTCTGTTTGGGGGTATTTTTCAATTAAAGAGGAAAAATTATTTTTTGCTTTTTGATCTTCTTTAAGGTCTTCAAAATAGACTTTCCCAATATCAAGATAAGCCGTTTGAATTTTCTTTTTTGCGACCAATTGAGCAGTTTGACTAAAAGGTATTTTTTCGTAGTATTCTTTTAAATCAGCAGAAACATTTTCAAGAGCTTTGGACTGTTCTTCATCCTGCGAAATACTATAAGTATTTATATCTGAATCAGGTTCTTCATCTTCTATAGATTGGTCATTACCATTAAGCACATTACTCATAGCATTTTTATTGATGAATCTCCAAAAATCTCCATAGGGTCTTCGACCCCATAATCGGTTGAAGTCATTTGTGCCTCTAGCAACTGTTGAAGTATTATAAAAATACCATACTCCTCCTGAATTATTTTGAGTAGGGATAGAACTATTGGAGTTATTGTTTAGCATTTCCTGATCTTTACGAATGGCTTCTTCTTCAGCAGCTAATCTTTTCTTTTCTTTTAGTTCATTTACTATTTTATTTATTTTTTTATCTAAAACTTCTCGATCAAGATTACTCAGAGCTAACAGGCTATCTTGAATTGCGATGGTCTCAATATTTTCAATCAAGCGAGACAAAACTGCATGTTTTGCCTTAATACCATTGACATCAGGATAATCGGTTGGAATTTCAGCAATTGTACTGTCGTAATATGCTTGGGCTGTTGGATATTGACGTTTTGTGAAATAATAATCAGCTAAGAATAAGTATGTTTTTGTTTTTTGAGTTTGATTTTTTGTTGAATTTATAGCAGATTGTTTCATGTACAACAGTCCGTCAGATTCATTATCTAATTTGAATTCAAGCTTGGCCAATTCATAGTATAATTGATCAAAATATTCGGTGTTTTTATTGTCGTCGAGCATACGTTTTAGGTACTTTCTAGTTTTTTGAGCACCTTGGCCGTTGCTACTTGCTGTAGATTTAGCCATTCCTAGATTAGCTTGAAATACGTATTGATATGGGGCGTTTAACTTTAATACTTTGATAAAATTGGTGCTTGCTTTTTCGAATTTCCCTAACTCAAGATAAATCTGCCCCAAAACAAAATGTGTTCGATATTTTAGCTTCTTATCCTTGAGTTTTGTGAGCCCATCGCTTAGTAACTCAATTGCTTCATTCTTTTTATTTTGTTTAACCATTAAATCTCCAGCTGCAAGGTTTAGTTGCGTTGTAAAACTCGGATATTTAATGGATGAATTTTTAAGCATACCATAGATTGCCTCAGCATCGTCATACTTTTTTTGTTGTATGTATGACTTCATCAACCAAAGCTGACTGAGAGCTTTTGTTTTTTCATCTTTAAAACTATTATTAACAAACTGAAATGTTTCTATAGATGAGTAGTAGTCCATGCCAAAAAATTGAGTTTGACCAATTAAAAAGTATGCATCATCAACCCATTTACTGTTAGGTTTGTTCTGAATTACTTTAGAGGCTTTTTTCATCGCAGTTTCCAATGGCTCTTTTATGCTTTTTGATTCTTTTTCTGAGCCGTATGGAAATACATCAATAATACTATTAAAGTCATCACGATGTTTTTTAGCGAGGTTTGATACACAAGATTCTAGTTTTTGTTCTGCATTAAAGTAAATATTATAATGAGCAATCATGTTATTCCAGTTAGTCTTAATCCATGATTCTTTTTTTACTTGAGCATTAGAAAGATGAAATATGCCTATTGTAGCTATTGTGAGTATGTATTTAATTTTCCTCAATTTTGATAATCTGGTTAACTTTGCAATGGTCTAACTCTTTAGATGACAAAAATATTTTAAAAACGTCGCAATCATTCAATTAATTTGGGTTCTTTCCGCAAAAAAATAGCAAGTAAGTTTAAAAATCGTTATCGATTAATCTTGAGACGTGATGATAATCTGGAAGAAAAAGTATCGATTATTCTGGAGCCTCTGAATTTTATCCTCATTCTATGTGGTGGTTTTCTATTGATGGGATTGTTGGTTTATTTTCTTTTAGCTTATACTCCGTTGAATTATATTTTTCCTACAAAAAGTGCTAAATACAGTAGTCAAGAACAGTATAAAATGATTCAAAAAATTGATTCGATAGAGATCTATTTAGAACAGATTAAAATTCAATCTGAAGTTCTTGGAAAGGTCTTGTCTGGAGATGAATTGTCAATGGATATTGAGAATAATAGTTCTCAAAAAGAAATCCAAGCTCCTGTTTTTTCAACAGAAGAACCCTCAAAAAAGAATATCCAACGCTCAGCAAAAGCAACAAATAATTATAGTTTTTTTATACCTGTCAGTGGGGTCATTTCTGACAGTTTTAATATTCAAAGAAATCATTTAGGTATTGATATTGTCGCAAAAAGCAAAGAAGTGATTAAGACGATTCAAAACGGCACAGTAGTTTTTAGCGGGTGGACCTCCAAAGGTGGGCATACGATTATCATTCAACATTCAAATAATTTCATATCGGTTTACAAGCATAATGCAGTCATTTTAAAGAAAACGGGTACATTTGTGAGTGCAGGTGATGCGGTTGCTTTGGTAGGGAATACTGGAGAATTAACATCAGGTCCTCATCTTCATTTTGAATTGTGGAAGAACGGTTTGGCAGTGAATCCCTGTAATTATTTGAATTTTTAAACTTTATAATAGAATGTTAGGACAAAAAGATAAATCATCAGTGGCGAATATAAATATTAATGTACTTAGTGAAGGTACTATTTTAGAAGGAGATTTAAGATCCAAAGGTGATTTGAGAATTGATGGAGAAGTTAAGGGGAATGTGACAACTGAGGGTAGATGCATTGTGGGAGTTACAGGCCTAATTAAAGGGGTTATAAAAGCCAAGGATTGTGATATAAGCGGTAAAGTAGTTGGAGATGTAACTGTCAGTGACTTATTATTAATCAAAGGAACTGGTAAAGTAGATGGAGATATCAATACTTCAAAGTTGGTTTTAGAGAACGGAGGAGAATTTAATGGAACCTGTTCAATGGGAAACGCTATTTCAATGAAGAAAGAGAATATCCAAACAGATGCCCAACAAGCCACGGGATAATTCACCACAGAAATATGCTGGAATTGGGTTTCAGTTAATCTTTTTAACCCTAATTTTAGTTTTTGCGGGGAAGTATTTAGATGCTTACTTTAATTTAGAATCTGTTTTCTTGTTGATTGGTATTTTTATAGCTGTATTTGCAGTAATGTACATTTTAATCAAGCGGCTAAAATAGATGGCTATTAAATTTATATCACGATTATTAGCCTTGGGGTTAGTCGTTGGGTTGATGAATATCGTCTTCTTTTACTTTACAAATGAGCTAGAGCAAATATGGTATTGGTCTGCACTTTTGTATTACCTTATCCTTGGTCTAGTTATTGGTAAACGATCTCATAATGCAATAGCTAATGATTCTAATTCTGCTTTTTTTATCGGAATCATGTCTGGGACAGGAATTCGAATGTTATTTTCAATCATTTTTATAGCTATCTACCTGATTTTTAGTGACATAAAGTCTAATATGTTTGTTGGCTATTATTTATTTTTATATTTATTGTTTACAATATTTGAAATATATCAATTAGTACATAAATTGCGAACCGAAAAAAGCACCAACAAGGATAATGCAACAAGCTAGTATTCAGCATTTTAGAGTTAATTTAATATCATTTTTTTTCGTGCTCATCGTCATGTTTATGACGTCTTTTTCAGCTATCGCTGAACATGCAGCCGAAGATCATCAAGAAGAAGAGGGTTTTAATGCAGGTGAAGTGATTATGCATCATGTTATGGATAACCACGAAATTCACATCGGCCCAATCCATGTTCCATTACCGATAATTTTGTATTCTAAAGAAAAAGGGTTAGACTATTTCATGTCTTCTCATCTAACTCACGGAAGCTCATACAAAGGTTATGCAATGGTCCATGAAAAAATATATCATGTAGGACCAGATGGTGAATTATCGCATGATGAGCATGGACATGTAGTTGGCGAAAGACCATTGGACCTTTCGATTACCAAATCTGTATTTGGGATGTTGCTTACAATGGGTATCATGTTGTTTGTTTTTATATCTATCAGCAAATCATACCAAAAGAGACAGAGGATGGCTCCCCAAGGGATGCAGTCCTTTTTTGAGCCGCTTATACTTTTTGTTAAAGATGAAATCGCAAAACCTTCTATAGGAAAAAAGTATGAAAAATTCTTACCCTACCTATTAACTATATTTTTCTTCATTTGGATAGGAAACATGCTAGGGTTAATCCCTTTTATTGGAGGGTTTAACGTGACAGGTAATATAGCAGTAGCCCTTGTTTTAGCATTATTCACCTTTGTGATAACATCTGTGAATGGCAACAAGGATTATTGGAAACATATTTACAACACACCTGGAGTGCCTTGGTGGTTGAAGTTTCCTATTCCTTTAATGTTTGTGATTGAATTTATTGGCTTTATATCTAAGCCGGTAGTATTGACACTTCGTTTATTCGCTAACATCACAGCAGGACACATTATCATCCTCTCATTTGTGAGTTTGATATTCATTTTTAATAACTTGTATGGTGCAGGTGGCGGATATGGAGTATCTATTCTTTCTGTAGCATTTTCGATATTTATGTTTGCTATTGAGTTATTAGTAGCATTCTTACAAGCATATGTTTTTACGCTGTTATCTGCATTGTATTTTGGTTCAGCAGTAGAGGAGCATCATGCACATTAAATAAGTTTATAATTAAATTAAATATATATAAAAACAACTAACAATTAAGAGATGGAATTTTTAACAATTTTATTAGACATGGCAAATGCTTACATGGGAGCAGGAATCGGAGCAGGAGTTGCAGCTATTGGAGCTGGTATCGGTATCGGTAGAATCGGTGGATCTGCACTAGAATCTATGGCTCGTCAGCCGGAGTCTACAGGAGACATCAGAGCAAACATGATCGTTGCTGCTGCCCTTGTTGAGGGTGCTGCTTTCTTTGGTATCATCGTTTGTCTATTGGTAGTATTAACCAAATAATAATTAAAAAATAAACCGAGGTAGCGGGATATTTCTCGCTACCTTTAAGGAATTATATTATTATGAATCCATTATTGCCAGAATTAGGTCTTGTCCTTTGGATGTCCGTTGCCTTTTTAGTGGTACTTTTTCTGTTGAAGAAGTTCGCTTGGAAGGGGATAATCAAAGCACTCAACGACCGAGAAGAATTTATTGAACGTTCGTTAAAGTCTGCTGAAGAAGCAAAAGCTCAAATGAGTGACTTGAAAGCGGATAACGAAAAACTACTCATTGAAGCTAGAAAAGAACGCGAACAGATACTCAAAGAGGCTAAAGAGATGAAAGAGAAAATCTTATCTGAAGCTAAAGTTACAGCTTCTGAAGAGGGTAATCGCTTAATCACATCTGCACGTTCAGAAATTGATAAAGAAAAGAATCAAGCACTAGCTGATATCAAAAAGCAAGTAGCTGAAATTTCTTTAGAAGTAGCCGAAAAGGTAATTCGAAAAGAATTAAGTGATCAAAGTGCTCATGAGTCTTTGATAGCATCACATTTAGAACAACAATCTAACTAATTAGAATGGCATCAAGCAGAATTGCATCACGATATTCAAAGTCTTTATTCGACTTAGCTATTCAAGAAAATAAAATTGAGCAAGTTAAAGCAGATATGCATTTAATCGAATCAATGTGCAAGTCATCTAATGATTTGATAGCATTGCTTAAAAATCCAATAGTTAAGTCTGAGGATAAAAAAGCGATTATGCTTAAATTGATTCACGAAACAGATAAATCTACACAAGATTTTGTTTCATTCTTAATCGATAAAAAAAGAGAAGAAGAGTTGCCGCATATTGCATCACAATTTATAGCATCTTATAACCAAATGAAGGGAATATCTCAAGCAACGGTTGTTTCTGCTGTCCCTTTATCAGATAAGAACCTGTCTCAGATGCAAAGCTATGTGGAACAACTACTAAATCAATCAGACATTCAACTTCAAAATGAAGTAGATCCAAGTATTATTGGAGGTGTCATTGTAAAATATGAAGACAAACTTTTGGATAAAAGTGTATCCAAAGAACTTAGAGAAATCAGAAAACAATTAATTTATAATTAAAATACAAATATGGCTGCAATAAGACCAGACGAAGTTTCTAACATCATTAAAGAGCAATTAGCTGGGGTAAACTCAGACGCTCAATTAGAAGAGGTAGGTACCGTACTCCAAGTAGGTGACGGTATAGCACGTATTTATGGACTTACACAAGTTAAGTCAGGAGAGCTTATCGAATTTGATAATGGTGTCCAAGGTATCGTATTGAACCTAGAGGAGGATAATGTGGGTGCTGTACTTTTAGGTAGTTCTACAGATATTAAAGAGGGAGATACGGTAAAAAGAACTAACAGAATTGCTTCTCTAAAAGTAGGTGAAGGAATGTTAGGTAGAGTAGTAGATACCCTTGGTAATCCTATCGATGGTAAAGGTCCTATCGAAGGAGATACTTATGAAATGCCTTTGGAGAGAAAAGCTCCTGGAGTTATTTATAGAGAGCCTGTATCGGAGCCTATGCAAACCGGTCTCAAGGCAGTTGACGCGATGATTCCTATTGGTAGAGGTCAACGTGAGCTTATCATTGGTGATAGACAAACAGGTAAAACTGCTGTCGCAATTGATACCATTATCAATCAAAAAGAATTTTACGACAAGGGAGAACCTGTTTTCTGTATTTATGTAGCATGTGGTCAAAAATCATCTACTGTAAAACAAGTGGTTTCTGCTCTTGAGCAAAAAGGAGCAATGGCCTATACTGTAGTTGTTTCTGCTTCTGCTGCAGATCCAGCTCCAATGCAATTTTATGCCCCAATGGCTGGAGCTGCAATTGGAGAGTTTTTTAGAGATACAGGTAGACCTGCACTTATCGTATACGATGATTTAAGTAAGCAAGCTGTTGCTTATCGTGAGGTTTCACTTCTTCTTAAGCGACCTCCAGGACGTGAGGCATACCCAGGAGATGTTTTCTATCTACACTCTCGTTTATTAGAGCGTGCTGCTAAGGTCAACGGATCTGATGAAATTGCTCAAGGAATGAATGATTTGCCAGATTCAATTAAACATCTTGTAAAAGGAGGAGGTTCTTTAACAGCCCTTCCAATCATTGAGACTCAAGCGGGTGATGTTTCGGCTTATATTCCAACAAACGTGATCTCGATTACCGATGGACAAATATTCTTAGAGTCTGATTTATTCAACTCAGGAGTTCGACCAGCGATTAACGTAGGTATTTCGGTATCTCGTGTAGGTGGAGCTGCTCAGAAAAAATCCATGAAAAAAACTTCTGGAACACTAAAATTAGATCAAGCCCAGTACAGAGAACTGGAGGCATTCGCTAAGTTTGGTTCTGATCTTGATGCGGCTACTAAAGGAGTTCTTGATAAAGGATCAAGAAACGTTGAAATTTTGAAGCAACCTCAGTTTTCGCCATTATCTGTAGGTAAACAAGTTGCAATTATATATTTAGGAACTAAAGGCCTTTTGAGAGATGTCCCTGTTAATCAAGTTCGAAAATTTGAAGAAGAATTTTTGATGAAGATGGAGTCAGATCACAAGAAGGTATTAGACGCACTTACTGATGGTAAAATAGATGATAAATCTACTAGCACTATCGAAAAAGTAGGAGCTGAAATTGCTAAAAATTACAAGGCTTAATATCGCTTTATGGCAAACTTAAAAGAAGTCAGAACACGAATAGCGAGTACACAATCTACGCAACAAATAACCAAAGCTATGAAAATGGTTTCGGCTACCAAATTGCGAAAAGCTCAACAAGCAATCACACAGATGAGACCCTATGCTGATAAGTTGAATGGGATTCTACAAAATCTGTCTGACTCAGCGAAAGATGAGCAAAGTGTTCAAGGATATTTTGAGCATCGCGATGTTAAAAATATCCTTTTAGTTGTGAATTCAAGTGATAGAGGTTTGTGTGGAGGTTTCAATTCCAACATCACAAAAGAAGTGACTGCTTTAGTAGATAAAACCTATCAAGGTAAAAATGTTGAGGTTAAATTTTTAGGTAAGAAAGCCTATGAGTTTTTCAAACGACATCCATTCAATATGGATACTTCCTCGATGACTATTTTTCAAGATTTAAATGCAAATGATGCATTTATACTCGGAGGAGAAATCATTGCTGACTTTTTGAATGGCAAGTATGATGAGGTTCGTGTTGTATATAATAAATTTAAAAATGCAGCGACTCAAATTGTGACAGCGGAAAAGTTGCTCCCAGTTGAATTAGAATCTTTTGAATCTACAGATCAAGAAAAGGGGAAGTATTTGGCTGATTTTACATTTGAGCCCTCTAAGAAAGATTTGTTATTTACCATCATACCTAGAGCAGTAAAAACTCAACTTTACCGTACGATGCTAGATTCACAAGCATCAGAACATGGTAGCCGAATGGTGGCCATGGATAAAGCAACAGAAAATGCTGGAGAACTTATTTATGATCTCAAATTAGAATATAACCAAGCTAGACAAGCTGCAATTACCACTGAGATTTTAGAAATCGTTGGAGGAGCTGCTGCCCTTGAGGGATAAGTGTAATTCTCATAAAAAATTAAGCCCTATCGTTCTTCGGTAGGGCTTTTTTATTGCTTGTTATAACTTTTGTGAATTAATTGGTGAGTGGTAAAAATAATTCTATTGGTTTTATGTAAGTTTGCCAATCAAGAAATAATAGGAGTCATTACCATGAAATATAGTATTAGAATTGGATTGTTGGTTGTCATAGCTGTTTTAGGATACTTAACTTATGAGTCCATAGCTGAACCCATTCGATATCAAAAACAAGTAGATATTAAAGAAAAAGCGGTTATCGAAAAATTATCTATTCTACGAGATGGTCAGTTGGCATATCGTGACAATAAGGGAGAGTTTGCTGGCAACTTTTCAGATTTATTAGACTTCATGGAGAACGGGCAACTCAAGGTATTAATTCAAGAAGGAGATAAAGATGATTCCACCACGGTATATAAGGTAGAGGAATATTTTGTGAGTGTTAAAGATTCACTATTCTCTGATGTTGACGTTCCAAACCTAAAATATGTCCCATTCAAAGATTCTCTTCAGTTTAAGATTGCTTCAGGTGAGATTAAGAAAAATGCAGTAATTGTTCCTGTATTTGAAATATCTGATCCAGAACCCTTTAGTAAGGAACGAAGAAAGAAAAATGACCCCTTGAAAGTAGGGTCTATTTTCGATGCAAATTATAGTGGGAATTGGGATTAATCCCCAATGAGGTATGTCAGCCTATCACAATGCATTAAGCGATAAGTTAGTCTTGTTTATAGACACAGAAAGTTCTATTTACAGCATTTATTCAAAAGATAATCAACTCAAGCATCAATTGGTTCTCGATAGTGATGATAGTGATTTTTCCTTTCCCAAGGAGTTATCCTCCGCTATTTTTAGTTCGACCAATTTACAAATAATCAATAGCAGGTTTACGTTATGTCCTCTTTCGGAGGATGAAATAGATGCATTCTTTACATTGAACCACGGAGCAGGAATCGATTTTTTAACGGCAAAAAATGATACCTTCAAAATTGGATTTGAAAAACCCAAAGCTCTTGATTTATTGACTTCTAAATTAGTAAATACAAACACGGCTACTGATATCGAATTATTATTCGATTATACCTCCAAAAAAAATCATAGTCATGCTATTTATTTCTATGAGCATAAGGGAATCTTATCATTAATGGCATGGAAAGATGGCAAGTTCATGTTGTCCAATAGGTATCCCATAGCAAATGCCGATGAGCTATTTTATTTTGTTATGTTGGTGATTGAGCAACTTGAAATTCCTGTTCAAGATATTCATGTTGAGAGTATTGCCTCTCAAGATAAAGTAGATGAATATAAGTCATTGTTTAAAAATTATCTGCCGCCTATTCATCAACAAGTATTGTCAGACGAAACTTCTTCGAAAGACAACACACAGATTCTTAGCCATTTCTTTGCACAATGCGTATTATAAGCGGGGCTCACAAGGGGTTTCGTTTTCCTCAGCGTAATATGCCCCATGCTAGACCCACTACAGATCGAGCTAAAGAAGCTTTATTTAATATCCTAGATCAACGGTTTTATTATGAAGACATTCAAGTTTTGGATCTTTACAGCGGTCTGGGAAGTGTGGCCTTAGAGTTTTGTTCGCGTGGAGCTAAGCAGGTTACAGCCATTGATAACAATCGAAAATCCGTTGCCTACATCAAAGATGTAGCCGAAAAATTAAGAATAGATAATTTATCAATTAGGCAGTCCAAGGTCTTATCATATTTGAAAAAAAATACAGAAAAGTTCGATGTAATCTTTGCAGACCCTCCGTACAATGCTAATCGAGAGATTCAAGAATTGATTCAAGTATTATCACAAGGAGAATATTTAACACCAGACGGAACGTTCATTTTAGAACATCAAACTATGACACAGATTAACCATGATGCATTGGTGGAATCTCGCAATTATGGACAGAGTACATTTTCTTTCTTTAAATTTGTAAACGCACATGAGTAAAATTGCACTATTCCCTGGTACGTTTGATCCATTTACCCTAGGACATTTAGACATCGTCAATCGAGGATTGAATATGTTTGATGAAGTGGTAATAGCTATTGGGGTGAATACGGGCAAAAAACATATGTTTTCATTGGAACAACGCGAACAATGGATAAAAGAAATATTCGAGAATGAACCTCGCGTAAGGGTAGCTTCCTATGAGGGGCTTACGGCAAAATATGCCGAGCAGATCGGTGCACAGTTTATTTTAAGAGGTCTGCGTACCAATCAAGATTTTACCTATGAGAAACAAATTGCGTATGTTAATGAGGATATGTCTCCAACCATTAATAGCGTATTTCTGATGAGCCATCAAACAAATGCAACTGTTAGTAGTACCATTGTTCGAGACCTTATTCAGTTTGGGGGCGATTATGAAAAGTACTTGCCAACTTCAATTTGCAAGGCCATCAAACGATAATTTCAGTTTATTTTATGGATTCTGATATGTTTTGATGATGTATCGAATAGCGGGGTAAGTGTCCAAATCATCCAAGGATAAGTTATTCATGTTTATCCATTTCACTTCTTCAATGTATTCCTCGGTTTGAGGCACAAACTGTTGATTTTCATCTCCACTCATGACAAACCAATGGGTCTGTTTGATAATCCATTGTTTATTTTGGTAATAGGTGTGAAATGTGTCGGATAAAGCTGTATCAATGACTAGATTCTTTGCTCCAGTTTCTTCCATCACCTCGCGTATAGCACAAGTTGAGATGTCTTCATCTTTTTCAATTTTTCCCTTTGGAAGGTCCCATTTTTCCAGTCTTTTGATGAAGAGAAGTTCTTTTTGGGCATTGAAAAATAATCCACCTGCTGCAGTGATGAGATGAAACTCATCTTGGATTCTTTTCATTAATTCTTCTGGATTTCCAAGCAAGGCAATGGTCTTTTTAGAGGAATATTTTTGGGACAATATCAGAGCATTTTTTATTTGATCTTCATTGGTTTGTTCTAGGATAAAGTCTGGGTTAAATTTTTTGATTTTATCTTGATCGTTGGCAAGGATCAGTCGATGTTTCCCATGAAAAATATGATACATTTGTCTTACCATTATGAGTTCAATGATTGAAACAAAAATCGCTAAAATATTATTAGAAACAAGAGCAATCAAGCTATCGCCTGATCAGCCATTCAAGTGGAGCAGTGGATGGAACAGCCCCATTTATTGTGATAACCGAACGGTGCTTTCTTATGCTACCTATCGCAAAGAAATCAAGGAGATGCTTTCCGAAAAAATAAAGCAACATTATCCAGAGGCGGATACCATTATAGGTGTAGCCACTGCTGGAATAGCCATGGGTGCATTGATAGCAGACGAACTCAACCTTAGCTATGCCTATTGCAGACCAGAGCCCAAGTCGCATGGATTGAAAAGACAACTGGAGGGTAGGGTAGCAGAAGACGCAAAAATAGTGGTGCTCGAAGACTTGATAAGTACGGGAGGAAGCAGTTTGAAGGTGGTAGATTACCTACGTTCGGAAGGTTATGATATTCTTGGAATGGCAGCTATTTTTACGTATGGATTTCCAATAGCAACAGCCAATTTTGAAGCGGCCAACTGTGCGTGCATCACCTTGGGCAATTATAGCAGTATGATACAAGAGGCGGTAGCTTCTGGATATGTGCAAGCAGCCGACTTAGACAAATTGGCCCAATGGCGAGAAAGCCCAGATACGTGGGGGTAGGTTATTCTATTTTAGTTTTAGAGGGATTAATTATGATGGCATACCTCAATCCCAGTTGAGGTAAAATTAGTTGATAGGGTTTGTCACAGTGAAGCGATTGGGTTTGGGTTATTTTTAAGGTAATAGGACGACCAGGAATATACCCTGCTTTAAAGTACGGGGTTAGCTTATATCTCGATTTTTTGGGTATAGTATATGTATAGCCAATACCCAATGATACCTCAGTTAAATAATCACTATAGCAAGCCAAGACAGAATGGTCCATATCAACATATGCTGTGGTTAAATCTCCAAAGCGAACATAAATACCTGCATCTACAGTAAGATTATTCTTAAATTGGTATAGGTATTGATAGCCCACTCCGATATTTCGTTCTTCTTGCCAATTAGCTACCTTATCCCAACCTACTTTTAATAGATGATGATGTTGTTTGAAGGCCAGGTCTGTGCCCATTGTTTGGTGAAGACTATGAAATGATAACCCTGTTTCTCCAATAGCACCTAACTTAACTTGCCCAAAAGCCATATCAGACTTGGTTGATGTTACCAAGACAAGGCAAAATAGGATGGCTGTTTTGGAACTCAAAATATCGTCTGAATGCCTAGTGTTAGATTGGATATGGTGTTGCCTTCAAAATTCTCCTGAAACTGGTGTTCTGTTCTTAGGTAGGGGCAAATTTGAATCGATTTAAAATCAAACCTCGGACCGATATATACTCCTACTTTATAGCCGTCCTTTGTGTCACTAAAAAGGATTTTACCTGCATCATCCTTACCATAGTAAAACTTATGATACCCTGTACCATAAATGCCTAGATCCATGGACTCATTGAAGACCTTTTTAGAAAGTTTGATCCCGTATAAATAAGTTTGTCCCAACGATCTATTTTGAGCGTTAATTACAGAAAAGTGATCATATTCATACCCGATTAGTGGGCTTAGTTGAATATCATTTAATGCTAGTTTTTTGTGATCATACGCATAGAGAATGGTGGCTATAATGCTAAATATCTGACTTTCAGCTTTCGAAAAATAAACATGATTAAGGTACCTTATTTCAGTAAAAAAAAGATGGGCGTGTTTTTTTGCCTCTTCGGAGTCATGCTCCTGTCCAAAACTGAATAATAGAGTACTAGAAAGTACCAATGTAATTAGTATATTTTTCATAATTATATTATTTAATTTCAATAGCCTCTCTTAGTTGGTTTCAATAAAATGAAACACACTTAGAGGGACGTTTTCAATGAAAAAATCCGAAAAAAACCATAAAAATCACAGTTGAATTTATACAGCTTTCAGACTGTCATTGCGTTCAAATTTAACGTACAATTTTTTGAAAAACAAAATTTTAGGAGTAGAAAAATTTAGTTGTAGGAACAAGTGTTAACCTACAAAAGAGGGTTAACTATTGTGTAAATCAGGAAGTTATAATTGGATTATTTTTTTTCCAATTTATCGTTTTTGGAAGTTGAAGAAATCGTCACTCGAGTCCCTTTTTTGAGTTTTTTGCTGATGGCATCGTAGGGTCCTACAATGACTTCTTCGAGTCCTTCGATACCCGATAGGATTTCGATGTATCGGCTGTCTTGAATACCTGTTTTAATTACATGTTTGACCGCCTTATCTTCATCAATACTAAATACTACCTCATCGATGCGTTCTTCGAGCGTGGTGGTATCTTCTTCGGTACGTGTGCCAATGGCTTCAATGGGTAGGCTGGGCACCTTGGTTTTGACTTGGGTTTGGATCTCTACATTGGCACTCATTCCTGGCAAAAATGGAGCATCTGATAGGGCTAGTAAATCCATGTAGCTGGATTTTAATAAGCGAATTTTTACCTCGAAGTTGGTGACTTGATCACTCGACATAGCATTGCCTGCATTTTTTGCACTCTTGGCAATTTCAGTTACGATAGCTTTGAAAGGGCGTTCGTTGTATGCATCCACTTCTACCAAAGCGGTGTCTCCTTTTTTGACGTAAAGGATATCATTTTCGTTGACATCTACAATTACTTCCATGTTGTTGAAATTGGAGATAATCATGATTTCGGTGCCGGCCATTTGTGCTGTACCAACTACACGTTCACCTTTTTCATTATTCAATGCACTAACTACACCGTCTGATGGAGCATAGATACTTGTTCTGCCGAGGGCTTTATTGGCCTCATTGAGGCTTGCTCTCGAATTATCGATGCCAAATTTGGAAGCTTCTAGTCGTTGTTCTGCAGCAGTGACCTCACTTTTGGCTACTTGGTATACAGTTTTGGCGGCATCCCACTCGGCCTTGCTCAAGACTCCCTGGTCAAAAAGATTTTGGTTTCGTTGATAAACAACTTCTTGCTCTTTGAGTCGAGCCCTGGTTTGGGTGAGTTGAGCTTCACTAGTTTTAAAATTGCTCTGCGAACTGCTCAATCCAGCTTGTGCTCTATCCTTTGCTGTAATGTATAAATCGGGATTAATTTTTAGCAAAAGTTGCCCTTCTCTAACGGTATCGCCTTCTGCTACATACAACTCTTTGATCTCTCCAGATACATCGGCACTGATTTTTACTTCTGCCTCTGGGCGAATTTTACCGTTGGCACTTACGGTACTGATGATGGTTCGATTTTGGATTTTTCCGACACTTACCTCAAGTTCACCGCGTTTTCGGTTTTTGCCAATGATGACAAAAGCAATTAGTACGACTACTAATCCAATGGCGAGGTATATTTTTTTTCTGGTCATTATAATGATAGTTCTTTTCCTTTATAAAAGTCAATGATTAATGTTCTGAATACCAATTCGTATTTAGCATTGAGGAGTTGCATTTGTGCTTGACTCCATTGGTTCTTAGCAGTGAGTAAATCCACACTATTCATGGCACCCGCATCAAAGCGTTTTTGACTGAATTCAAAATTTAATTTTTGAGCTTTAGCATTTTGAGTATTTGCATCAAAGCGGCTACGAGCTATTTTTAAATTGGTGTATGCATTGGTCACATCATTTCTCAGTTGATTTTTCGTTGACTGAAGATTGAGTTCACTGATTTTGGTATTCATCTTAGCGTTTTCTACAGCTGTTCGATTTCGATATCCGTTGAATAAAGGTACAGCGATGGATATACCTACTTGCTGACCCAAGTTGTCGGATAGTTGATTGCCAAATGCCTTATCAGAATAAGTAGTTTCTACATTAGGAACGAGTACATTTTCGAGCGTGTTCTCGGTAAATCCAATGGGTATAAATGAAGTATCGCCAAAATTGACACTTTTGCCACTTTGAGAATAAACCGTATTGATATTTCCATAAGCAGAGATGGTCGGCTGAAGTCTTGACCCAGCTACTTTTTCGCCATATTGATTTTGATTTATTAATGCTTCAGCTTGCTTTACCTCGGGTAAGTTTTGAAGTGCTAATTCATAAATATCTTTGACACTCTCAGATAGATTGTTGGGTTCGTTAATCGCAATATCTGCATTTATTGTTAATGGCTGATCGAGGGGATATTGCATCAAATTCATTAAGGTATTATACCCAATTTGGATAGCATTTTCCGCATTGATGATGTTGACTAAATCATTGGCAGATTGAGCTTGCAAGTTGAGCACAGTACTCTGATTGGTTGCTCCATTTTTAAAAAGTATTTGAGCACGATCCAATTGACTTTTCGTAATTTCATTTTGAGATTTGGCTAATTTGAGATTTTCTTCTGCCTGAATAATTTGTAAAAAGGTGCTGGATACAGACAATGCAATTTGATTTCGAATAACAGCCGTGCCCGCCTCATTCGCTTCAATAGCTAAGCGGTTTTGTTTGATGGTATTGTTCACCTGACTTCCACCATAAAGGAGTACACCCGAACTAATGGAGAATGAATTACTCTGAATCGAAGTATTGTTGAAGCTATTTGTAAACGGATCGATGGTTCTACCAATGTTATAATTATGATTTCCACTACCGTTGAGTGTAGGTATTCGACTAAGTTTACTTTGCTTTAGGTTGTTTTTTGCAATTTCTCCTTGTAAAATATTCTGCTGAATATTGGTATTATTTTCAAGAGCATAAGAGATGCATTTTTGGAGTGTCCATTCAGAAGGTTTTTGAGCATTCATACTCAAAAAACTAAGCAATGAAAATGCTAAGAATAGTTTAGTCATGATGAAAAATTACAACACAAATCTAATAGCATCTTTGATACTTTATATGTTGACTCGACTAATGGAGCAATATCTTCGTTTTATTTCTGTTGGATTCATGTAGTTTTGTGTGGTTGAATTTCTGGAAATCCATAGGTTCGTTTTTCCTCCCACAACTTACATGGACACGTGAGGTTGCAGATAAAGAGGTGTTTTTAACTTTTGATGATGGGCCGCATCCTCAAATTACTCCATGGGTGATAGCTGAGTTGGAAAAGGTAGGTGCTAAAGCAACATTCTTTGTGGTAGGAGAAAATGCCAAAAAATATTTTACTACTATCGATGAGATGCAAAAATCAGGACATCGGGTTGGTAATCATACGCATAGTCACTTAAAAGGATGGCGAGTTTCTTCAAAGAGATATTTAGAGGATATTGCTGATTGTGAAGATTATTTGACGGACAATACCCTCTTCAGACCACCTTATGGTCAAATAAATTTTGGAGCTATTCCAACAATAAAAAAGAATTATGAAATTATTATGTGGGATGTTTTAACCAAAGACTATCTGCCCAGATTAAATATAAAGCGAGCCTTAAAACGAATAAAAAAAGCAACAAAACCAGGAAGTATTATTGTGTTTCATGATAGTGTAAAAGCAGAGACTAACTTGAAGGCTATGTTGCCCGATTATCTAAAATTCTTAGAGGAAGAAGGGTATAAAATATCAGTACTATGATTATTATTCAGTTGATCATTGGCTTATTTTTTTTGATACAATTATTTTCTTGGGCATCAATGTTAGCCTACCAACCAAAGGAAATTAAAACCAGGTCGAGTTATCCAAAGGTTTCTATTTTATTGGCAGCACGAAACGAAGAAAAATTGATTTTGAGGTGCTTAGAGGCCATGTCAAAATTGAATTATCCTAAAGATAAATTAGAAATTCTAATTGGAGACGATGCGAGTACAGATAAAACCCGCCATTTGGTAACTAAATTTATCGAGGACAAACCAAGCTTTCAATTATATCCAATCACTAAGATAGTAGGAAAGGGGAGAGGAAAAGCAAATGTATTGGGTCAATTAGCACACAAGGCTGAGGGTGATTTTTACTTTATTACAGATGTCGATGTAGAATTACCAAAAGATTGGTTATTAGGTTTGTTGCAAGAATTTGAAGATGGAGTAGGGATAGTTAGTGGAACTACGATGTGCGAACGAGGTCATTTTTTTGCAACGATGCAGAGTATAGACTGGCTGCATTTTATGGGATATATCAAGTCATTTGCTCACGTGGGGGTTGGTTGCACTAGTGTAGGAAATAATATGGCTGTGCGTGCTGAGGCATATTGGCAAACTGGTGGGTACGAGGAAATCGACTTTTCAATTACAGAGGATTATAAGCTATTTCAAGAAGTTACTTCTCGAAATTGGGAGTGGAGAACAGTATTGAGTGATTACTCACTTGGTAAGGCTTGGTTTATCCCTAGTGTAAGCGAAATGCTGCATCAACGTAATCGATGGCTAATTGGGGCAAGGGATTTGCCATTCAATTGGAAGGCCATGATTTCCTTGTATGGTCTTTTTCTGCCAGCTCTTTTCATTCTTTTAATACTACTCCCTCAATATGCAATGCTTGTATGGTTTACTAAATTCATTTTGCAATCTATGTTTATCACCATTTTGTGTGTAAAGACTAAGGTCAGACCATTTAAGTTTTGGGAATTGATTGTCTATGAATTTTATGTTGTTGGGAATACCATAGCAACAGCTATTTTCTATTTTTTACCAATTCAGTCTGTTTGGAAAGGAAGAAGATATGCGGCATCTTATATCCGTGATGGTATAGAGTAATTTTATTTGAATAATTGCTTTAATTCCAGTTATTTTTGACTCATGTATCCCAAATTGTTGACTATATCCATTCCAGAATTTTTGCAAGGTTATTTTCCAGCTTCTTTTACATTACATAGTTATGGTTTAATGATTGCTTTGGGTGTCATCGTCACCTTTTATGTTATTTTAAATTCAGTTAAAGACATGAGGATTAATTCAGATCAGCTTTCTGAATTATTTATTTGGTCGATTGTTTCTGCTTTTGTTGGGGGTAAGTTATTTTTCTTCTTAGAAGACATTCAGCGGTATGTTGATGATCCGAGTCTCATTGCTAATGCAATGAGTGGGGGCTTTGTATTTTATGGGTCATTGATATTTACTGTACCTACTATCATATTTTGGTTGAGGAAAAAGAAGGTGAGTGTTCGACCTTTCATGGATGTTTTAGCCCTTGGTGGACCGATACTTCATTCATTTGGTAGAGTAGGATGTTTTTTGGCTGGTTGTTGTCACGGAAAAGTTTGTGATTCATGGATTGGAGTTACCTTTAGTCATCCAGATACACTAGCTGATTTCAAAGACGTACCTTTATACCCTACGCAATTATTTGATATTGGAGTTAACCTATTTATTCTTTTGGTAGTTGTTTTAATTCGAAAGAGAAAACAGTTTGAGGGACAGCTTTTTTTGATTTATCTAATGCTCTATGCTGTAGGTCGAAGTATCGTAGAAATTTACCGTGGGGATGATGCACGAGGCTTTCTTTTTGATGGTTTGTTGTCCCATTCCCAAGCTATAGCCATTGTTGTTCTGGTGATTTGCGGTTTGTTCTGGAGAAAGTGGAGAATAAATTAGGGAGTTGAGTTATACTAAAACACGGATTTTATTTTCGTATTTTATGTGATAATTCTTTTCGCACAACGGTTCCCCATCCAAGTGAGCTGGTAATGGGTAGTTGGATTTTATTTTTAGTTCGTTTACTCGTTTATAATTGATGGCTTTCTTATTTAAATGTTTACCTGCTTTGACCAGTGGTAAATAAAATAAACGAAGAGGTGTATTGATATTTTTACATTGGATAAATTCCAGTTGTTTGTCATTAAGTTTTGCAAGAGGGGCCACTTGAAAGCCACCTCCATAATCTTTTCCATTGGCAGCAGCAATCATGAAAATAGCTGTTTTTTGACCATTGACTTCAATTTTTGGAGACCTAAAGAATAAAATTTGTTTTAGTATCTCAACCCAATATTTTGTCTTACTGGAAAATAGAAATGTTTTAGATCGAGTTTTTTTGGCAATAGCCCCATCAAATCCAGCTCCAAAACCATTGATGAATCTTATTTGGTTACAGGACCAAATATCAACAGCAGTGATTTTTTTAGATTCAAAGGGTAACCTTAGGATAGCTTTAATTTTTAAACCATTGTAAAGCATTCGAGCTAGGTCATTTCCGGTGCCTGCAGGAATAATGTGAAGTGGAGTATCAAAATTAAGAAGCCCGTTGATGGTGATATTGATTGTTCCATCGCCGCCAACAATACTGATGAGGTCAAATGAATTAGATGAAATATTTTTTTGAATTGTTTTCGCATCATTTTTCCCAGATGTCTCAATGACTTTATAGCGTGAACCTTCTTCCTTAATTATTGTTAAATAATTATTAAACACATCAATGGATTTACCCCCTTGCGATGCTGGATTAAAAACAATAAGTACATTCTTATATTTCAAAATCTAATTTAGATTCAAACAAATATCGTAAAAATAGAGAGGTTGAGTAATTTTGATAAATAATATGAAAAGGATAACATTAGTAGGAGGTGGCTTGGCAGGTTCTTTAGCAGCTGTATATCTAGCCAAAAGAGGTTATGAAGTAAATATTTATGAACGAAGACCTGATATGCGTAATGTCGAAATACCAGCAGGTCGATCGATTAACTTGGCACTTTCTACGCGAGGTATTGACGCACTCAAACGAGTAGGATTAGATCAAGTAGTATTGGATCAAGCTATACCTATGGCTGGCAGAATGATGCATGATGAAAAGGGAAATCTAGCCTATCAACCCTATGGAAAGGACGGTCAAGTAATTAATTCTGTGAGTAGAGCTCATTTGAATATTCAGTTACTTAAACTAGCTGACGAACATGAGAATGTTAATCAGTTTTTCAATATGCGGTGTCAAGAGGTAGATATTGAAAATAGCATTTGTAAATTTACCAATGAGAAGACTGGAGAGAATATAGAAGTTCAGTCTGATTATATTTTAGGAAGCGATGGGGCGTATTCGCCTGTGCGTCTTAAGATGATGAAGAATGATCGGTTTGATTATTCTCAAAGTTATACGAAGAGTGGCTACAAAGAGTTAAACATCACGCCTACAACTTCTGGTGATTTTGCGATGGATCCCGATTCTTTGCACATATGGCCTCGTGGTAATTTCATGATGATTGCTTTACCTAATCCCGATAAATCATTCACTTGTACGTTGTTTATGCCCTATGATGGAGAAGCAGGGTTTGAACAAATTAAATCTGATGAGGAGATATTAGATTTTATGAATACTTATTTCGCAGATGCTGTTCCTCTAATGCCTGAATTATTAAACGATTTCAAACAAAATCCAGTAGGCAGTCTATTGACGGTTCGGTGCTATCCATGGCATATGAAAAAAGCAACATTGATAGGTGATGCTTGTCATGCTATTGTTCCTTTTTATGGTCAAGGCATGAATTGTGCCTTTGAGGATTGTGTTGAGTTAGACAATTGTTTAGAAGAGTTTGAAGACTGGGATGAAGCAATGAATGAATATCAAAAAAGACGGAAACCCAATGCTGACGCAATTGCAGATTTAGCTTTACAAAACTTTATTGAGATGAGGGATTTAGTTGGTGATAAAGATTTTCTTCATTATAAAAAAGTAGAGCATCAACTATGTGAATTACATCCAGACCTTTTTAAGTCTCAATATGAAATGGTGACTTTTAGTAAAGTCCCATACAGTGAGGCAAAGGCAAAAGGTGCAGAAAACACACAACGTGTTCACGATTTAATAGCATCTAACTTCGAAGACAAAATTACTGACAGAACATTCGTCGAAGAATGGTTTACCTAGCGTACAGTTACCTATTAATTAACTATAAGCTTTTTAGTGCTTGACCCTTTGGAGGTCAATACTTGAACAAGATAAGACCCTTTCGGTAAATCGGTATTTACAATAATCTTATTGTTAAAAGCCTTTTGTTGGTGTATAATTTTCCCAGCAATATCAATAATATTTACTTGAACATTGTCTTGCTGCCCTACTTTGATTTCAAATATTCCATGAGTAGGATTAGGAGTAATGATGATTTTCGGGATATTATTTGTCGCTACACTGTTAATTTCTGGTTTTTTTAGTTTTACCGTATAATCTTCTACTTCTCCAGGTGAATTTTCACAGGCAGACATTGGGTTGGTGAAATACTGACTTCGCACTCTTAGTCTAAGGTTCTTATTCGTTAATGCGTCGTTGGGAACGGTAAAAGAACCTGTAGCTTTTTTGTCAGTATTATTGAGCTCTGTAAATATAATCTGTTCTTTATCAGTAAATTCTCCGTCACGATTATAGTCAATCCATGCAGTTATGGAATCTTGCTCAAAAACATAGAACATTCCAACTTCGATTGTGTATTCTTTGCCCAATTCAAGTTCTGTAGACTGGTCTGTAAAGTCTCCGTAGGATTCTTGACCTGAGCTATTTTCAATAGATTCTAATTTCACATAATTGATGTAGTCAGAACCTGTCCCGCTAGTAGATGGTATACAGTAGTTAAATTCTTTAGTCAGATAATCAAAAACATAGGTCTCAGACTGATTTCCACTTTCTGCTTTGGCTACTACTTTAAAGTATATGTGGTCTTCCAGATCATTGGAAGAAATTGGTTTGGTAGATTTCCAAGTATTATTTCCTATACTTTCCATAGTAATACTGCTATCTAATGAAAAATTATTAACGTTCCATAATACGTTTACTTCAGATAGTGCTTGGTCAGATTTAATGATGGATGTAATATATTGGTCGACACCATCTTTAGGCAAGTCATCAGTGGGAGTGTTGGAGATATTGGTATGGGTAATCGTTGGAAAATTATTTTTTCCAACGAGTGTGTATTCCCATAAACCTCGGCCCCACGTAGCTGCTCTGAGCGTATTGCTTCCATAGTGAATTTCTAAATCTTTGACAGTAACATTGGGGAGGTTATTGTTGTATAATGACCATTGGGTTGCAGATTTGCTTTTGTAGTAAACTCCAATTTCACCACCTACATAAATGTAAGACGAATTACTATGATCTATTACCACTGTGCGAAGTGGCATATTCCCCAAGTTGTAGGTTATATTTTGCCAAGTAGTTCCTTGATCGTTGGATAGATATATTTTCTGGTTGTCATTTTGATAGCGATTATAGACAACAATGATTTTGTTTTTATCTTTTGGATCAAAGGCGATATCACGGATATAGTGACCTGGAAGTCCATTCCCTATGTCAGTCCATGAAACACCACCATCATTAGTAAGTCGGATATCTCTATTTCTTGCAACAACAATTACATTAGAGTCTGACTCTGCAATGGCTGCCTCAGTAATTACTCCAATATTTGGGTCAGACTTAAACTGCCATTGTCTTCCAAAATTATCCCCAGAAAACATGGTATCGCTAAAGTGATATACTTGCATGCTGTTTTGTGGATTTTGGAGAAAAGGTGCCTCCCAAGCAGCTTCTCCGCTTCCTCCATTGGGGTTGCCACATCCTCTTCTATTCTGACCCCCATTTTGTGTATAGTTACGAGTTCCAAACTGCCAACTACCGATCATCCAGTTTTCATTTAATGGATGCACTAAAGCCTCCATTCCATCTCCACCATTCCATTCAATCCATCCATCTTCATTCAAGATGCTAGTCCCATTATCTTGTGAACCAGCCATATTCAAGTCGTAATTTCCTTGACTAAGTCCAACAGCATAGAATTCCCGAATGGCTGTACCGTCGTTTAGAAGTGTCCACGTATTTCCATTATCGTCGCTTTTTGCAAAATAACCATCTGTACCTACGTAGAAAGTTCCATCAATACATTGGGCAGTTCTCAAATCGGCATGAATGTATGCATCGTTTTGATTGGCCCATTCTGTTTTCTGATTGAAAGTGAGTCCACCATCTGTCGAAGCAAAAAGATCCACATAACCATAAATCATGTTATTCGTATTTATGTCAGAAACAGCAAAGGCAAGTCCGTTACTATTTGGATTGCTAAGTGGAGTGAACCAAATTCCTTCATTGGTTGATTTATATACATTATTAGTGGAAGCTGCATAGACATGTGAGGGCTCTGCAGGAGAAACAGATAGGTAAACTCTCTTATCTCCATTATTGGGTAAACTTCCTCCATTTGAAAATGAGGCTCCTCCATCGGTAGAAATTTTTATTCTATTGACATCAGACGTGACATATCGATAAGAATAGATTGTAGTATTTTTTGTTGGATGAAAATTAACATCAGTTGTTTGACTATTGAATGGAACATTCCATGTTTTTAAATTATCATTAGATACGAATAGTCCTCTAGAAGAGCACACGAAAACCTGATTAACAACATTTGGGTGGTATGCTATTTTAAATATATGTTCGTTGTCACCCAGCCCACCCCAACCAAGATTAGTTGGGTTAAAATCAGATTTTGACCAGGTTGTTCCTCCGTCAGTACTTCTGTAGATGCCGTGGGTGTGACCAGCACCTCCATGTTCTACAGAGATTAAAATTTCATTAATATTATTCGGGTTGACCGCCAATGCAGGCACACCAGAAGCAACCAAAAAATCAGTTGTATTCTCCCAATTAGTTCCACCGTCAATAGTTCTCCAAAATCCTCCACTTCTGCTACCGATAAACATGTGTTTATTATCGTTTGGATTAACCCAAAAAGTTTCTACTCGCCCTATTCCAGGTGAGTAATGACTGGTAACACTATTGGCATCCCATGGGCCTAACTCAACCCATCCATTTGGGAAAGAAGTTTTGTGCTTAATATTTTCTTGATTCCCAACAAATTCAGAATAAGCCTCTTGAGGGAGGTAATAGTTCACGTTATTTCGATCACCAGATGGGAAGAATTTACTTTCATTTTCGTATTTCCAACGTTCAAATATTTTGAATCCAGAACCTTTACCTCTTCCATTTTTATCAAAGTAATTATTTGCAGCCTCAACTACATCATAAAAATTATAAGTATTATCATTTATCATTTCTTTGTAGCTTACTGACTGTGAAAAAGCTACATTAAATGAATAGATGAATCCAATTAATAAAAATGCTTTGATTTTTGAGATTGTTAATTTGTTAGGCATTGCTGACAAATATATTAACTCATCTACATAACATCACTATAACATTAAACTTAGCAATATATTTACCTGATTATGACGAAAGAGTTAATTTTCTTCAGCGAAGTATTCATAGAAATATGGAATAGTTTCAATGCCTTTGTAAAAATTAAATAGTCCGTATTTTTCATTGGGTGAATGAATGGCATCGCTATCCAAGCCAAAGCCCAATAATACTGTTTTTAATCCCAATACTTCCTCAAATAATGCTACAATGGGTATGCTACCGCCTCCTCGAGTTGGTACAGGTTTTTTACCAAAGGTTTTTTCCATTGCCCTGCTAGCTGCTTTGTATGCTGCACTATTCGTTGGGGTTACAGCAGCTTCACCTCCATGATGAGGAGTGACTTTAACTTTGACAGATTTGGGTGCAATTTTTTCAAAATGGTCTTGAAATAATTGAGTAATTTCTTTCGATGTTTGACTAGGGACAAGCCTCATGCTAATCTTTGCGTATGCTTTACTTGGGAGAACTGTTTTTGCACCTTCACCTATGTATCCTCCCCAAATTCCATTTACATCAAGTGTTGGTCTTATTCCTGTTCTCTCAATGGTTGAATATCCTGATTCACCCATGATGTCATCTACTTCCAACTCACTTTTAAACTCATCAATGCTAAATGGTGTTTTGCTCATAGCTTCTCGATCAGCATCACTCACAAGATCAACGTTGTCATAGAAACCTGGAATGGTAATTTGACGGTTTTCATCATGCAAGCTACTAATCATGCTACACAATACATTAATGGGGTTAGCAACAGCTCCTCCGTATGTCCCACTGTGCAAATCAATCTTTGGTCCTGTTACTTCTACTTCAACATAACTTAATCCTCGTAGACCTGTATCGATACTCGGAGTGTCATTGGCAATCATTCCGGTGTCTGAAATAAGTACAACATCTGCTGCAAGTTTTTCTTGGTTGTTTTTGACGTAAATTCCTAAATTAGTGCTCCCAATTTCTTCTTCTCCTTCAATCATAAACTTAACATTACAATGTAGGGTATTAGTTTGTATCATGGTCTCAAAGGCTTTAAGGTGCATATAAAACTGTCCTTTGTCATCACAGGCACCACGAGCATAAATGTTACCATTTTTTATTGTAGGCTCAAATGGAGGAGTATGCCATAACTCATCAGGTACAGATGGTTGTACATCATAGTGACCATATACAAGCACTGTTGGTTTATTAGGGTCAATTATTTTTTCACCATAAACAATTGGGTTGCCTGCAGTTTGTTCTAATGTGACTTTGTCAGCACCCGCTTCTTTTAATTTGTTGGCGGTATATTCAGCACATTTTTGGATATCATCTGCGTATGCAGAGTCTGCACTTATGCTAGGTATTCTTAATAAATCAAAGAGTTCTTCTAAAAATTTTTCTTGGTTGTTTTCTATGTAATTCTCGCGTGTCATATTGTGGGCGAATTTATAGATAAAGATTCGCAATCAAAATAGCAACTATATCGTTTATTTATCAATGATTAATTCATTTTGCAAATACATCATATTAATAGTTTTTTTATTTTCTTACAATTATGGGAAAGCGGATGAACCAAACGCTTTACAAGTGCTTAAAAAAGTAGAGCAGAAGCTTGTTTCATCTTCAATGTATGCCGAATTAGAAATTACAATTAAGCGTCCAAGGTGGACCAAAAACATGGCATTGAACACATGGTCAAAAGGAAGTGATTATGCTGCGGCTTATGTTTCTAGTCCAGAGAAGGACAAAGGAACGGTTTATATGAAAACAGGTGATAATGTATACAATTACCTTCCTAAAATACGAAAAACTATAAAATTGCCAGCAACTATGCTCAATCAAAGTTGGATGGGTACAGATTTGAGTGCTGATGATTTAGTTAAGTTAACAAGGCTAGCCAATGATTATTCAGCTAAAATTTTGGGAAGTCAGCAGATATCAGGAAGAGATTGTTATAAAATTGAATTATTGCCCAAGTCATCAGCGGATGTTCTATGGGGTAAACTCTTGCTTTATATAGACAAGATTGAATACATTCAGTTAAAAACAGTCTTTTACGATGAAGATTTATCTGTTGTCAATACATTGGTTAGTAGTCAATTAAAGGAGTTTGATGGAAGAAAACTAGCCTCAAAATTAGTGATGACTCCGGCTAACAAAACAGGATACCAGACAACAATCATTTATTCTAAAATTATTTTTGATAAGCTCATTCCTAATTCTTTCTTTTCAAAGGAAAATATAGCTAAAATTAAACCTTAGTAGATCATTTAGTATATTTGACCTACCGCATGAGAAGTTCCTTAATACTAGTCTTTTTTTTCTTGTCTTTTCTTGTTTTTAGTCAAAACGAGACAAAGCGTACGTCCAAAATTTCTGTATATAAACATTGGCAGATAGATTTTAGCAAAAATGATTATCAATTGGAGATGAGTAGGATTAAGAATCATGAAGCTGCTCCAGTTCCTGTTATGAGGAGTAATCAATTAAAAAGAGTTTTAGACTCCAAACGAAAACGAACCTCAATAAAAAGTAAATCGTCTTATTTGACTTCACCAGAAGATTTGACACCTAGTGTAGAATCAAGTTTTAATGGTAAGCCATTGGGAATAGCAGGAATTCCTAATGATAATACAATGGCAATTAGTAACGGAGGATTCATAATTAGTGCAATTAATACAACAGTTACTATCTTAAATGAACAAGGAGAACGATTAGCCTTTAGGAGTTTATATGGCATGACTAATAGACAATTAGGCTTACTAGATCGTTATTATGATCCAAAAGTAATTTATGACCCATTTTCTGATCGATTTATACTTATTTTTTTAGAAGGGAGTAACAGCTCAGATACTCGAATAGTAGTTGGTTTTACAGAGACGAATGATCCTACAAAAGTTTGGAATTTTTATGCATTAGATGGAAAACCACTCGGTGGAAGTACGTGGAGTGATTATCCGATTGTTGGTCATAATAAGACGGACTTATATATTACGGTAAATCTCCTAAGAGATAATGAAAGTTGGCAAGAAGGTTTTGTGGAGAGCTTTATTTGGCAAGTAAATAAACAAGACGGATATGACGGAAATGAGGACTTGAGACAAAATCTTTTTTCTGGGATAAATTATAATGATAAACCTGTTTGGAGTATTTGCCCAGTTCAACCTGGTTTAAATTTTGATCAAGAGAATATGTATTTTTTATCAGTTAGACCTGACGCAGAATCAAACGATACGCTGTTTTTGCATGAAATAACAAATACGACAATATCTGGTGATGCTCAACACAAACTAAAAGTGCTGACCACAGATATACCCTATGGTGTACCGCCCACTGCCTATCAGCCTGTTATTGGATTTAGATTACAAACAAACGACACTCGTGTACTCAGTGCAGTTTATCATGACAATGCTATTCATTATGTCCAGTCAAGTATATTGACAGATGATATTCGCTCGGGTATTTATCATGGTATTATATCAACTGTGGATGAAACTCCAAGTGTTAGTGGTAAGCTTATTTATTCGAATGAATTAGATTTTGCATATCCGTCTATTGCATTTGCGGGGGAGACGGTTTCCGATAATCATTCGATGTTAATTACTTTTTCGCACGTAGGTGAGAATGATTATGCGGGGACAAGTGCGGTGTATCATAATAAAAGTGATGGTTTAGAGTCCATTTATTCGGATGTTATAAGAATAAAATCAGGAGATAGTTTGATTAATACATTTGTTGCAGATACTGCAGAACGTTGGGGTGACTATACAGACATTCAAAGAAAGTACAATGAGCCAGGAGTAGTTTGGTTATGTGGAAGTTATGGAGACAGTCTTGGTAGAAATAACGTATGGATATCAAAACTGAAAGTTAAAAATGGTTTAATAGTCAAGGATAAATTTTTGGTTTACCCAAACCCAGTAGAATCCTCAGTTGAGGTCTCGATTACTTTAAAGGATGATGACCAAGTATCTATTCAGCTAGCAGATGTAACGGGTAGTGTTATTAGAGAGATATTAAATGAACCAGTAAAGAAAGGAAATGCTCGATTTTTATTAAATACAGATGGATTGTCTTCTGGGGTTTATTTTTTGGCTGTATACGATCAAAAAGGACAGAAGACTAATTCGCAAAAAATTATAGTCAAATAACCTATTATTATTGTAAAAATATGAATAGGATTTTAGTTGTAGGAAGTGGGAGTTGGGGGACAGCATTAGTAAAAATTTTATTGGAGAATAAAAGCCTGTTTGTTGACTGGTGGGTTAGGGATGATAAAATGGCACAAAAAATTAATGCTAAAGGCCAAAATCCTCGATATCTCCGATCAGTTCGTTTGGACACTAATCGTCTAAAAGCAAGCTCTAACATTGAACAACTCATATCTGATAACGATTGTATTCTTCTTGTAACCCCGTCAGCATTTATTGCTGATTTATTGAAAGATATTTCCTCAGATCAACTAAAGGGTAAAAAGATAATATCTGCCATAAAAGGTGTTGAACCAAACTCACTAAAAATTGTCGGTGAATATCTATTTGAATATAAGGGTGTTGAAGAGTCTGATTTTGGAGTCATTACAGGTCCCTGTCATGCAGAGGAAGTAGCTCAAGAAAAACTAAGTTATTTGACTTTTGCAAGTACCAATGAAAAATTTGTAGATGAAATATGTCCGCTTATTAGCTGTGAATACATTTCAGTTTTGCCGAGTGCAGATATATATGGTACTGAGATCGCAGCAGTACTTAAAAATGTATATTCAATTGCCTGTGGGATTTGTCACAGTTTAGGTTATGGAGATAATTTTCAAGCGGTTTTGGTGAGTAATGCAATTCGAGAAATAAAACGATTCATTGCTGCAGTTCATCCAATTGATAGAGACTCTGACGATAGTGCTTATTTAGGCGATTTATTGGTAACGGCCTATTCTCAATATAGTAGGAATAGAACATTTGGAACAATGCTTGGAAAGGGGTATTCTATAGCGTCTGCACTCATGGAAATGGAAATGATAGCCGAAGGATATTATGCTACAGAAAGTATTCATAAGCTCAATGATAATTACCATATTCACATGCCCATATTAGAATTTGTATATCAAGTCATTTATGGTACATTCGATGTTGAAGGGGAGGCTAAAAAATTAACACTTTTACTTAATTAGAATAATGAAAAAGACATTAATTACTCTAATATATACTTCATTGAGTTTGCTACTTTTAGCATATTTATTCAAGTTGTTAAATTGGCCAGGGGTGTCAGATTTTTCAATGGGTGTTTTCTGGTTGCATATTGCAGCTTATATCGCATATTCTTCTTTTGTTCAATCAAAAGATGATCGAATCATTTATCCATTAGTAGTATTGGTATTTACCATCTTGTTTAATATCTTTAACATTGGTAGTGAATTTGAATATATGCAGTATGTCGTATTTTTTACCCTATTTTTATATGTGTCATTTCATCTTTTAACAAAAAATTATCTAGCACAAAATAATAGTCGATTTCTAATGCCAATAAACTATATAGCAGTTATTACTTTAGGCCTGTCCGGATTATTTAAAATACTTCATTTATTTGGAGCGGAAACACTATTGATTATAGGAGTTTCTCTTGCTAGTCTTACCTTATTTTTAAAAGGCATAATTAAGGGTATTGATCGTTGATTTTCATCAAGCACATTTTGCAATGAGTCCATCAACATCCATCCAACCACCTCCATTGTAACATTCAATTCCTCTACCATTTAAATAATATCTTGCTTGTTCACTCCTACCTCCAATAAGGCAGCACAAAACAATAGGAGCGTCGAGCGATTTTATTTCATCAACCCGATTAAATATTTCTTTTAGTGGAATGTTAATGGAAATGGGGACATGTCCTCTTTCGAATTCTTCGGGAGTTCTAACATCTATAATTATAGGGGCTGATTGTTTAATGATATCTTTTATGTTCATTTTATTATTACTAATAATCTATGCCTACAAATTGAGCCTTAATGTCCTTAGTAAATTATGATTTTAATCATAATTCAATATGATATTTAACAATTTCTCAAAAAATGAAAGACCTATGAATTTGGTAGTTAATATTTTAGGAAGAAATTTGTTTTATGCAAATTATTGGAAATTTGAGAATGATGGACAAAGAGTTGTTGGATTGTCAACCTCAATACAAATTACCATTGTATGATGTGTTGGAACCCATTAATCAAATTGACATGAATGCTTTGATTGGGCAAACTATTCGCATTGAGTATGAGGGGTATTATAATTCCATCTTATCAGGAGAAAAGATGAATAAATCTTTTGGTGAGGGGCTTACCTACAAAGAGTTTATGGAAAGTCCAATTGCAAGTCCGAGTATAATGAGACCTGAGTTGAGTGAAATTCATAATGGAATAGCTTTAAGGGACTATGAATGGGAGGTGAAGCATCATTTGCAACCACACTATGTTTACATTGCACTTACAAGTAATTTTAAGGTAGGTGTAACCCGAACAAGAAATATTCCCTATAGGTGGATAGATCAAGGAGCTACACAAGCAATTATTCTAGCGGAGGTTTCTTACAGACAATTAGCGGGATTAATTGAAGTTAGTTTGAAAAATCATATCAGTGATAAAACAGCGTGGCAAAAAATGTTAAAAGGTGCATCTGAGACAGATGGAGACATCATTGAAATAAGAGATGAGATGGCTAATCTAGTTCCTGTAGACTATAAATCGTACCTATCTACTTCAAAAACAGTTCAAGTCATTAATTATCCAGTAGTTCAGTACCCAGAAAAAGTAAAAAGCTTGAAATTAGATCGAGAGAAATTAATTGAACAAAAATTAGTTGGAATAAAAGGCCAATACTTAATTTTTGAAAATGGAGTGATGAATGTGAGAAGCCATTCTGGGGCTCGTATAAAATTTTCTTTGTAGGGACGATTAAACCATTGAAGTAGATGAATTGTTATAATCATAAAATCTAACCCTTATCTTCGTAACATTGGGACATCAACAAACATCAGACCGAAAAAAAGACCATATAGATTTAGCATTCAAATCATCTATAGCCAAACAAGATTCACGTTTTTATTATGAACCTTTATTTGACGGCCATCCTTCAGGAGATTTATCAGAAATATCTTTTGTTGGGAAAAAAATGCGAGCACCTATTTGGATAAGTAGCATGACAGGTGGCACAAAAGAAGCAGCTACAATAAATAAGAATTTGGCTAGAGCATGCGGGCAATTTGGATTAGGCATGGGGCTGGGCTCTTGTAGAATCATTTTGGAGGACGACGAATTCTTAGCAGATTTTCAGTTAAGGAAATTTGTAAAAGATGCACCCTTGTATGCAAATTTAGGAATTGCTCAACTTGAGGAAATATTTGATGCAAACAAAAATGCTTTAGTTAAAGAATTGATTAATAAAACTGAAACTGATGGCCTAATAATACATGTAAATCCTCTTCAAGAATGGCTCCAGCCAGAGGGAGATTTTTTTAAAAAATCGCCTATCTCAACGATCAAACAAGCTTTGGATTTGGGTGTCAACATCATAGTCAAAGAAGTTGGTCAAGGATTTGGACCAGATAGTTTAAAGGAGTTGATGAAACTTCCTTTATCAGCAATAGATTTTGGAGCTCATGGTGGAACAAATTTTAGTATGCTTGAGATGCATAGAACAAAAGAAATTAGACAAGAAGCTTATGAGAAAGTATCTCATTGGGGTCATTCTGCTGAGGAAATGGTAGGTTTCCATAATTGTCTATTGGAAGAGCTCGAAGGGCAACATCGTAACTCTGATATAATTATAAGTGGTGGTGTTCGTGATTTTATGGATGGGTATTATCTAACTGAAAAGTCTTATGCAAATTCAATATATGGACAAGCATCAGCGTTTTTAAAATATGCCCGAGGGGACTATGCCGATTTGGAGGAATATACCCAACTTCAAATAGAAGGTTTGAAATTAGCAAAGACGTATTTAAGATTAAGATAATAAGAAGTGAAAGTATCCGGATTTTCTAAATTAAGCAAGTTAGCTAAAATTGAATGGTTAATCGATAATCATTTTGGAGGTAATGAAAAGGCTCGTGAAACACTACTGAACTACTGGCATAGTGATGAAAAATTACAACAAATTCATGATGAGTTCATAGAGAACACCCTTACCAATTTTTATGTCCCATTTGGTATAGCTCCTAATTTTTTGATAAATGGCAAGAACTATACCGTGCCAATGGTTATTGAGGAGAGTTCAGTGGTTGCAGCAGCTGCAAAATCGGCTAACTTTTGGTTTGATAAAGGCGGGTTTAAAGCAACGGTTAAAAGCACAATTAAAATAGGTCATGTACATTTTACTTGGGATGGAGACCACTTTGACTTACTAGATAATTTTATCACATCAATTAATCAAAAGTTCTATTCAGAAACCAATTCCATTACAGCCAATATGCAAAAGCGAGGTGGTGGAATATTAGAAATAAACCTTAAAGATAAAACACAAGACATTCCTAATTACTATCAACTTGAAGTAAAGTTTGAGACCTGTGATAGCATGGGGGCAAATTTTATAAATTCATGTCTTGAGAAATTGGCTGATGTCCTTAAATCGGAGATTAATTCGTCTGAACTGATTCCAAATCAGGTAGAGGTGGTTATGTGTATATTAAGTAATTATACCCCAGAATGTATTGTTCGAGTAGATGTGACTTGTCGAATTGAACAAATGGTAGAGGGCACAGATATCTCTGCTCAAAAATTTGCTGAGCGATTTACGTTAGCTGTTAATATTGCTGAGACTCAACCTTATCGAGCAGTTACTCATAACAAAGGCATCATGAACGGAATAGATTCTGTAATACTAGCTACGGGTAATGATTTCCGTGCTGTAGAAGCCTCTGCACATGCATATGCGTCTAGAGACGGTAGGTATTCCAGTTTGACCCATGCTAAAATTGAAAACGGCATTTTTAATTTTCACATAGAAATACCCTTAGCACTAGGTACTGTTGGAGGCATAACAGGTTTACATCCAATGGTTAAGTTTTCTCATCAACTTATGGGAAATCCAAATGCAGAAGAATTAATGATGATTGCAGCTACGGTTGGGTTAGCTCAAAATTTTTCAGCCCTCCGAAGTTTGACAACTACAGGTATTCAGCAAGGTCACATGAAGATGCATCTTTTAAATATTTTGAACCAACTGGAGGCAACTGAAGAAGAAAAGAAAATGATTGTGAAATATTTTATAAAAAACACACCTCACCATGCTGAGGTAGTAGATGCCTTTCAGCGTGTTCGTGGAGGGGAAGTTCTTAAGTAAAAACTATAAAAATTTAAGTTGTGAATAAATTCTTCTCACATGGTAAGCTGCTAATAACTGGAGAATACGTTGTGCTTGACCAAGCCTTATCTCTAGCTATTCCCACATTACTTGGACAACATATGCATGTTAAAGAACTAGACAAGTTGGATGCAAGGGTAGTTTTATGGAGGAGCATTTCAGTGGATAGTAATTGTTGGTACGAGGGAAAGTTTACAATTCAGAAAGATCCTTTGTCAGGCATAAATACATTAACATTTGATTCCAATTCACAGAATCATGATATCGGGAACATGCTACTTCAAATATTAAACAAGGCCATTGAACTTAATCCTGATTTTTTATCTGATAAAAGTTATTATATAGAAACCCAATTAGATTTTGATAGATCCTGGGGATTGGGTAGTAGTAGTACGCTCATTTGTAACATAGCCAAATGGGCAGAAGTAGATGCTTTTGAATTATCCAAAGTGAGTTTTGGTGGAAGTGGGTATGACATTGCAGTTGGTATGTTGGGAGGAGACGTTCTATACAGAAGCTCTTCAATGTGGGAAGGTTATGTGTTTAACCCTCCATTTAAAGAGCAATTATTCTTTGTACATCTTAATAAAAAGCAAGATAGTCGAGAGGGTATCAATACATATAGAAAAAAAGAAGTTTCAAAAAAGATAGTGGACTCAATTTCGTCAATAACAGAAAAAATGATTTCATGTAAAGATTTTAATGAGTTTCAAAAACTTATAGAAGAGCATGAAAGAATAATTGCTAACGTTATTGAAAAAAATCCCGTCAAACTGAATCTATTCAGTGATTATCCTTATGCTATTAAATCACTCGGAGCATGGGGAGGTGATTTTATTTTAGCGTGTGGAGATAATGGAACGCCAGAATATTTTAAAAGCAAAGGATATAATACAGTCATTACTTATAAAGACTTAATAATTTGACTAGCTGTTTACTAATTTTGATAAGACTAATCTGCGTTTAACTTTGTCGACTAGTTTAAATGGAATTCAATACGTCTTGGGCAAGCCCCAGTAACATAGCATTAGTTAAATATTGGGGTAAAAAACCAGAGAGGGTCCAACTGCCAGCTAATTCATCTATAAGTTTCACTTTAAGTCATTGTAAAACAATTACTCATTTGAAATACAAAGAAGGAACGGATTTGTCTATTAAAGTAACCCTTGATGAAAAGGATGAACCTAGTTTTATTCCTAAAATAGAGCAGTTTATAAAGCGGATATCACATGTTTTTCCTTTTGTAACTAGTGGAGAGTATGAAGTAAATACAACCAATAGTTTCCCTCATAGCAGTGGGATAGCAAGTAGTGCGAGTGGGTTGAGTGCTTTAGCACTATGCATATGTGATATTGCAAATAAGAAAGGGCTTTTGAATTCAAAAGATTTTTTTCAAACAGCATCTATTTTATCAAGACTAGGTTCTGGAAGTGCATCTAGGTCAGTATTTGGCCCTTTGAGTGTTTGGGGAGAGCATTTGGCTTTTGATGGTAGTTCAGATGAATTTGCTATTCCATACACAAATGCATCTGCAATATTTAATAATTACTGTGATACAATTCTTCTAGTTCATAGAGGGCAAAAATCAGTTAGTAGTTCTGTAGGACATAATTTGGTTGATAATCACCCATTTGCCAATGCTAGATTTCGACAAGCCTCTCAAAATATGTCAGAGATTAAGAGGGCATTAGAATCTGCGGATATCGATCGATTTATATCTATTATTGAGAGTGAAGCACTTACTTTACATAGCCTTATGATGAGTAGTAATCCTTATTTTATTCTCATGAAACCTAATACGCTTAACATCATAAATGCAATATGGGAAAAAAGAAGAATTTCAAAAGTAAAGTGGTGCTTTACGCTAGACGCTGGTGCCAATGTTCATTTTTTATATCCTTCAGAAGATAAAGAAATGGCAATTCAGTTTATTGAGAAAGAGTTGAAGCAGTATTGTGAAAATGGAGCTTTTATTCATGATTGTGTTGGAAATGGTCCTGAAAAAATTGCATAGTGTGTGCAATAAATTATATCGATAAAAACAAGTTTTAATACATTTGCGTTAGATTACAAGAAATGATTAAAGAATCCCTTTTTTACAGTAAGATTTTACTCTTCGGTGAATATGGCATTATTCAAGATGCTATGGGATTATCCATTCCTTACAATTTTTATAAAGGGAAGTTTCATTTGCCTGAAGATAAGTACTCTGAATCTAATGAGCACTTAAGAACCTACTTTACCTATTTATCTTATCTTGACGTTTCTGGTCAGGCAAATGCGAAGTTAGATTTAAATCGATTCAAGAGAGATATAAAAGATGGGTTAGCTTTTGATTCATCTATACCTCAAGGTTTTGGTGTGGGAAGTAGTGGAGCAATAGTAGCTGCTATATATAACGAGTACGCTATTGATAAGATAGATGCTGAAAATATAAATAAAACAGAACTAGCTAATTTAAAGCAAATTTTTGGACAGATGGAGTCTCATTTTCATGGTAAAAGCTCAGGCTTAGATCCATTGATTTGTTACCTTAACCTACCAGTCATTATTAAATCCAAAGAGGATTTGGATACGGTTGGACTTCCTGAAGAAAAAGATAATAGTCAGGGAGCAATTTTTCTATTAAATACTAACGAACCTGGTGAAACACAACCTATGGTTCAGATTTTTATGGAAAAAATGAAAGAACAAGGCTTCCGTAAAATGGTCAAAACTGAGCTGAAAAAGTACAATGATGATTGTATATCTTCATTTCTTAAAGGAGATTTTGTGCCACTATTTAAAAATCTTAAAAAATTATCAGCCATACTCTTACAAAACTTCAGTCCCATGATTCCTGATCAGTTCCAATCTATTTGGAAAAAAGGTATAGAATCAGGTGATTACTACCTGAAGCTTTGTGGTAGTGGCGGCGGAGGTTATATTCTTGGTTTTACTAGAGATTATGAGAAAGCTAGGCTACAACTTAAAGATTACCAATTAGAGTTAGTTCAACGTATTTAAAATTGAAAGTTGGTGGTTACTAATTTTCAAAATCGAAATTCTTTGTACTTGAAAATTATTGCTTTATTATCTACAGTTCGTTGGAAAAATATTCTAGTTACCATCCTAGCTCAATATCTCGCCTTCTTATTTGCATTCAATACTAAAACAGAACTTTGGTCTTCAATAATCGAAATCAATGTTCATTTAATTATAGTGTCAACTGCTTTTATTTTAGCTGGGGGTTATATAATTAATAACTTCTATGACCTTGAAAAGGATTTAATCAATAGACCTTATCGAACTAGATTTCAGAACTTAATAAGTGATAGTTTTAAGCTTAAATTTTATTTAGTACTTAATTTATTGGGTCTGTTGATTGCATTCATTGCATCATGGAGAATATTTGTTTTCTTCTTAGTTTATGGATTTTTATTATGGTTGTATTCGCACAAATTAAGTAAGATAGTTTTCGTCAGAGAATTGACAGCTTGCTTTTTGACGGTTCTAGCATTTTTCAGTTTGGCTCTTTATTTTAAAATGATTACGGCATCGTTTTTAATTTATGGTGCGAGTTTATTTTTTACTTTATTCGCCAGAGAACTATACAAAGATATCATTTGGTTAAAAGGAGATATAGTTCATGGATATGAGAGTATCGCAAGTACTATGGGAGTTAGATTTTCTACATTAATATTTCAGCTCATCCTTTTGTCAAGTATCTTTATCGATCTGTTTTTTAATTTTTACATACCTAAAATTGAACTTCTGTATATTATGTCAGTAATAGGTTTAATAAAGGTAGGTCTTATTTTTTTAATTGGAAAGAATAATAAACCAATTCATAGGATGATGCAACTAACCATTCTACTATATATAATTGGTATTATTTGGCTGTAATTTGTTTCATTAGGATTTCAATTCCTTCTTCAAAACTATGAGGATTATATCCGAGTTCTTTGATGCTTTTGTCAAGATTGAAGCCAGTAATTGGAGGCCTTTTGGCAGGTTGATTTAATGTAGAGGAACTCACTCTTTTTATAGTTGATTTATCTAATTGGAAATAATCAGCAACCCGCTCAACAAGGGACACTATACTCATTTGATCCTTTCCGCTAATGTTGTAAACTCCTTCTGCTTCATTGTGTTCAACAAGTTGGCAACCAATAGCAAGATCTTCTGCCAAGGTTGGACTTCTGAATTGATCGTCTACAATTTTTAATGGTTGTCCTTTTTCTAAAGCATTTTTTGCCCAAAGGACAATGTTGCTTCGACTCATATCATGAACTATTCCATAGACAAGAACAGTACGGATAATACTCCACTTTTTTGCTTGATTTTTAATTATGTTCTCAGCTTTTAACTTAGTTTCCCCATAAAAACTTAGGGGGTTAGGTTGGGCGTCTTCAGTATATGGACCATATTTACCATCAAATATAAAGTCTGTACTCAATTGTATGAAATGAGCACCCTCGTTATTTGCAGCTTTTACAAGATAGCTTACGGCATTGATGTTTAGGTTTTCAGCATCTGATTTATTGCCTTCACATTGGTCAACATTAGTCATTGCGGCTGTGTTAATAATACAGTCTGGCTTGTATTTTTTAATAACATGCTGAACTTGATCTGATAAAGTGATATCTAACGCTGCGTATTCATATCCTTTTTTTATTGGGTATCTATTATTCCCACGAGCAGTAGCTATGAGATTTACATCGTTATTTTTTAGATATAAATCAATGAGCTTTTGCCCTAGTAAACCATTGCTTCCTGTAATAAGAATTGTTTTCATAAATTTAGAAATGGATAAGTTCTTAGAAGTTGTTGTTTCATGTCGTTAAGTTGTTCTTGATGGGATTCTACTTTTAAGGGTTGATGGTTTTTAAAGTTTGAGTACTTTTCAACGGATGAAATAATGGTTTTCGTATCATTAGTAAAATAAGTATTGCAAAATCTTCTCCAAATATAATCTTGTGCTTGCTTATTTGGGTGAGAAAGATCCTCCTTACTGAATCTGTAGTCTCTCAATTCATCAATAAAAATTTCATATGCTGGGAAGTAAGATATATTTGGGTCTTTTAGAGATTCAATTAAATCATGAATTATTGAAATAAGAATAGCCTTACTTCTGTTGCTTTCTACAATACCACTTCTTAAATGTCGGATTGGACTTACTGTAAATATCAAATGAAGGTTGGGGTTAAATTTTTTGCAATATTTTATAATTGAGTTAAGACTATCAAAAGTTTGCTGATAGGCCAATTGAACGTGTTTAAAATCTTGTGTAGGGAGTCGATGACAGTTGGCTACGGTTTTACCATCGTATTGATATACTAATGAAGTTCCAAGCGTAAAAATACAGACGTTTGTTTGTTTTAATTGCTCCCTGGTTTTTGCGAGTATTAAATTACTTTGCTCTATTGCAGCATTCAAAGAGTCATATTCAAAAGATCCATGATGTTCTAAAGAAAAAAAACGATTTGAGGATATAAAATCTTGAGCTTCGTACTTTTTATCTAGATGGATACGCCATAACGTTTGTTCAATACTTACAGGGTTATATTGAATTCCAAATGGATTAGATTTAACATTGAATCCAGACCCGCTTAATCGCATCGATTGAGCTTCTGCAAAGCATGAACCCATACTATAAAAAGAAGGCCATTTGAATGGAAGTTCTTTTTGGGGAATATCGAAATCAATTTTAAGTTTAATAAGATTCATTGGATCGAATATAATGTACAAAAAAAAGCTGCCTAGGCAGCTTTTTTTTGTACATTATTTTGATTACTTACAATCGTAACTGATGGTTGTACTTTCAGTGATAAGTCCTGGTACTGTTAAGCTTAAACTTGTGGGGTACTGGTCGTCATTATATTCATACGATGCTGCCAAGGGAAGTTTATCGGGGAAACCATTGATAGATAACTGTCCACTTACGAGATTCTCTTTTCCTACTTTAGAGGGATTTCCGGGATCCATGAAGAAGAATACAAAGCTTGAATTATATGGGTTTATTTTACCATCATAGACAGATCCTTCAAAAGTTAGGAAAGGAGCTAATTCTTTCGTATCCTCATCTAATTCACTAGCAATAGCCTTGGACATATTTCCTCTACTATCATATTCAAATGTTGTAGTTGATTCAATAATATCATCTCCAGAAGTCAAATCATGTTCTTCAAATTCACTTACATTAAGACCAGATGATTGAATGACATAATATCCTGTAATTTCGGATCCTTCTTTGACATCAATTCTTGAAGGAATTGAATTATTTCCACTGTATTTAAATTCATAAATGTTTTGAATATCAGTAGCTGTAACAATTCGATTACCGTCATATTCAAATGTTGTAGTACTTGGAGTACCTGTACCCACAACCGAGCTAGCTGAAATTATGTTGTTGTTATCGTTGTATACATAGGTAATTGTCTTTGTCTCCTCACCATCATCTACTACCTCTTGGGTAACATAACATCCACTTGGATCTGTTGTATTTGTACTTGGTGTGTTTTCATCTTCGTCAGAACATGATTGCAAAAAGAATCCCCCTAATAATAGAGCAGTAAACAATGAGATTTTATTTTTAAGTTGCATAAATAATTTATTTTAATGCAATATAGTAAAGAAATGCTATTCTGGATATAGAATACTATTCTAATTGATAGTTTTGCACTGTTTTGAACAAAGAACTAATATCAACAAAACGTAAGTTATTCATTGAGAGTTATGGATGTGCCATGAACTTTGCTGACAGCGAGGTAGTAGCGTCTATTATGAGTGAAGTGGGTGTAGAGACAACAAACGATGAAATGGATGCTGATATAATTTTCATAAATACTTGCTCAATTAGAGACAATGCAGAGCAAAAGATTAGACATCGCTTAAAGCATTTAAGACATAACAAAAAACAAAACAAACACCTAACTATTGGAATATTGGGTTGCATGGCAGAACGTCTGAAAAAACAATTATTAGAGGAAGAAAAACTAGTAGATATTGTTGCAGGTCCGGATGCTTATCGAGAGTTACCGATACTTTTACAAGAAGTAGAAAGTGGTCATAAAGCAATGAATGTTATCTTGAGTTTGGAAGAGACATACGCTGAAATTCAACCCACCCGTTTAAATACAAATGGAGTGACGGCTTTTATAAGTATTACGCGTGGTTGTGATAATATGTGTAGTTTTTGTGTTGTTCCATTCACACGAGGTAGGGAGCGAAGCAGAAGTCCAGAAAGCATTGTTTCAGAAGCAAGGGACTTGGTAGAAAAGGGGTACAAAGAAGTTACTTTATTAGGACAAAATGTGGATTCATACCTTTGGTACGGTGGTGGTGCACGTAAAGATTTCAATAAACTTTCAGACGAAGAAAAATCCAATAGTATAAATTTTGCTCAGCTTTTAGAAATGGTTGCCCATGTTGATCCATATTTAAGAGTACGATTTTCAACATCTCATCCGAAGGATATTCATGATGAGGTTTTATTTGTCATGAAAAGGAATGATAACATTGCTAAACACATTCACTTGCCAGCTCAAAGTGGTAACACTCGAATATTAGATAAAATGAATCGTACATATTCACGAGAGTGGTATGAAATGAAATATAATCGAATTAAAGAAATTCTATCTGGCTGTAGTGTAAGTTGTGATATTATAACTGGCTTTTGTTCTGAAACAGAGGATGAACACAAAGACACATTAGATTTGCTTGTCAAATGTCCATTTGAATTTAGTTATATGTATTATTATTCTGAAAGACCTGGCACTTTAGCTGCAAGAAAGTATGAAGATGATATCCCTGAAGAAATCAAGAAAAGAAGACTTTCAGAGGTTATAAGCATACAGCATGATGTAGCAAAAAAGCTCAATAAAGCTCAAGAAGGGAAAATTCATAGTGTTCTAATTGAAATGCAGAGCAAGAAAAATGAAAATGAATGGATGGGAAGAAACGAACAAAATATCAAGGTGATTTTTCCAAAAGACCATTACCAGATGGGAGATTTTGTAGATGTTCTCATTGAAAAAAGTACTACAACAAGCCTAATCGGAAAGGGTGTATCTAAATAACAGTGTTATTGGTATGATAAGATTGTTTTCTCTATGATTTCACAAGCATCATTTAGCTCATTTTCTTTTATAATGAGTGGTGGAGCAAATCGTATGATATGGTCGTGTGTAGGTTTAGCTAAAAGACCATTTTCTTTGAGATCAAGACAGACATCCATAGCTGTTTTTGTTTGATTATTGTGATGAAATGGTTTTATTACTATTGCATTTAATAGCCCTTTTCCTCGACATATATCGATGATTGGGGATTTTATTTCTGATATTCTTTCTCTAAAAATTTGTCCCATGATTTCTGCATTTTCTGCAAGTCTTTCTTCTTTTACTACTTGTAATGCTGCCATGGCAACTTTGCATGCTAGAGGATTGCCACCAAATGTAGAACCGTGTTCACCTGGTTTAATACATAACATAATCTCATCATTTGCCAAAACAGCACTTACAGGGAAAACGCCACCACTAAGAGCCTTCCCAAGTATTAAAATATCTGGTTTTACATTTTCATGTTCACAGCAGGTTAGTTTACCAGTTCTTGCTATACCAGTTTGAACCTCATCCGCTATAAATAATACGTTATGCTCTTTACAGATTCTAGCAGCTTCATTTAGGTAACCTTTATCAGGAACAACAACTCCGGCCTCTCCCTGAATAGGCTCAACCATAAAACCAGCAACATTTGAATCTTTTAATGCTTCTTCTAATGCTGACAAATCATTATAAGGAATAAGTTCAAATCCTGGTACGTATGGACCAAACCCTTTATAGCTATCAGGATCAGTACTACTGCTCACTGCTGCAATTGTTCTTCCCCAAAAATTACCATTTGCAAATATAATTTTGGCTTGATTTTCAGGAACTTGTTTTACTTCATATGCCCATTTTCGACATAATTTGATGGCAGTTTCTCCACCTTCTACCCCTGTATTCATGGGTAACACTTTGTCATAACCAAAGTATTCTGTCATGAATTTTTCGTACTCACCTAGGACATTATTGTGAAAAGCACGAGAAGTTAGTGTCAGTATTTGTGATTGTTCTTGAAGAGCTTTTATGATTTTAGGGTGACAATGACCTTGGTTTACAGCACTATAAGCACTTAGAAAATCATAATATTTTTTCCCGCCAGTATCCCATACGTATATTCCCTTACCTTTCTTAAGGACAACGGGAAGTGGGTGGTAGTTGTGAGCACCATACTTATCCTCTAAATTGATATAATATTCTTGGGATTTTGTCATAAGGCAAATCAAGTCATTTAAAAATAAATGTGAAAGATTTTATCACTATTAATTATGATTACTCTTTCTAATCAAGTTGACAAGTTCTAATAAAAATACGTATTATATTGCCCGACTCGTGAAGTTCATTAAATGGATGATTTATTTTTATTGCTTAGTTGGTTGTATTAACTTACAAGCAAGTGAATGGTTGAATGTGTCATTTCATCATAACTTTAACTTCTATTATAAAAAAACATCTACCCAGAATTTAAAGGTTTTGGACTCACTTCTAAGATTAGAGTTTCAAAAAATTGAGCAAAAAATAAATTACAATTCAAATCAATCAATAGATATTTTTTTACAAGAAAATAGAAGTCCTAATTTTACTTCAACAAATGCTCAGATAAATCCCGGTGAAATAAATGTTTTGAAGCCAAAGATTACTCTTAAGTTATACAACGATCCAAACGAAGTCTTGACAAATTTTAGGTTTCAAGTTTCAAGAATTTTAATTGAAGAAATAATCTATGGAAGATCAGTTGAAGACAAAATTAAATACACTAATATTCTCAAACAACCTAAGTGGCTATTGCCTGGGTTGTATTTTTATCTGTCTGATCAATGGTCTGATGAATCTGATAATATGCTTAGATCATTCAATGAAACTGTAGGTTTTGAGACCATTGATCTAGCACCTGAAAGGTATCGCCTCATACTAGCCGCATCGTTTTGGAAATATTTAGAACTTAATTATGGGCCGTCCTCTATATATGGGCTTCTATATATGATTCGCTTGACTCGAAATTTTGGTAGTGCAATATCCTACACGTTTAAATTGAATTTAAAACAAGTTTTTAAGGAATGGGGTCTTTTCTATTCACAAGCTTATCAAATAGATCAGAGAATACCAGCACCAATAAATGGTGTTTCAGTTTCTAAAGATAATATACTCGAGATATTAGTAAAAAATGATACAAGCTACTATACTTTAGAAAAGACTTTTAGAGGGATATTCGTATTTAGGAATAACGCATCTAAGGGATCTAGAAAAAAAATTTTTAAGTTAAAATATGATGAGACACCACTTGCTTCATATAGCGGAGCACTTTTTTATCACACAGGTAAGCTTCATCTAGCTGTTAATAGAAAATTAGGATTACAAGTTTATAGTGATTTAACGGGATCATTAAATAGTTTTTATCTTCCTATACACAATCCAAATCATATTGTCTCGGATTCTATTTATATATACATGTCAGAATCAAGTACTTTTAATAGTGTGATTTACAAGTGTAATCCAGATTTAAAGGAGTCTATTTTTTTCTCAAACTCGTTTATTTCAAGTTTTGATATATACAAAGATAAATTGTGTATTTCAGAATCAACTTTTAAAAGCCATAATTTAATTGTTAGAGATTCAGTAGAAAAGGGCAAATACTATTCTAGTAGAAAACCTATTCGAGAAGTCATATTTGCTGATGATTCAACAATCATTTTCAATCACGGTCAAAATGGTATTGTCAATAGTAAAATGCTTTCAATCAATAGGAAGGATGTAAAGTCATTGACTAACTTCAGATTTAATATCAAACACCACAAGTTCAACAAAACAAGATTTATTGAGGTAATCGATAAGGGTGATAAATTGGAGTTTTTTAGTGTTACAAAACAGCCTGTTAATCAATATTACACTTATGACTATATTCCAAATTCATATTTTGAAACTATTGATTTAACAATGAAAAATGAAGAGATAAAACCAAAACAAAATATTAATGATCAAGACTCATTAGAAGATATAGATTATCAAATACCAATTTCACCGTCGATGAATTTTGTGTCTTCAGTATATGAAAACCAAATAGTGAAAACTTATAATAAGATTCCATCAAAACCTATTCTTAGTTATTATGAATTATCAAAAGTCAGATTAAACTTAATTAATAAAGTTTTTGAGGGAAACACTTCTGTCTGGCTTAATAGTTTTGAGACTCTTATGCCATCAAATTTACATTTGAATTTAGGAGCAAGTTTTGGTAATAAAATTTCTAGTAATGAAGTAAGTATGAATTATATTGGGGTTTTACAACCTAAATCTAGAGATGTATTATTTGAAATAAATTTTGGTTCAAACAAAAAATTGTCACTCAATTTAATGCATAGAAAAAGGGTGGTACAGAAATCTAACACAGATAATTCGTTCAATACAGAAATATTAGAAATACAACATCGATTTAAATTCATTAAACCAACTATTAATTTAACCAACAGGCTTCAAGTTAGACACGACAGGAGTTCTCCCCTTTATACCTCAAAGGAGAGTATAGAAAGATTAATTGAGGATAAATATCAATTATCGATATCAAGCAAATTATTGCAGTCAAAAAGATTTAATAAAATTCATTTTACAAATAGTATACTAATAAATCCAAATTTGGATTTGACTAATCAAGCTTGGAATATTTCAGTTGGGCTAAATGTAAATTACATATACAAGCTGAACGATATAATCAGATTTAAGTCTCGGTTTAGAGTTGTTACATCTCAAGGGAATTCTCCAAATTTTTTAATGATAGGGGGTATGTCAAATGATTTATTAGGTAAATTAAAGAACCAGACATTTTCAGATTATTACACTCCAATTTTATATGAGAGTTTGTATGGAGTAAGAGGGTTTAATGCGAACCATAGGAACGGTAATACAGCAGTTGTCTTTAAATCACAATTGGAATTTAAGGTCCTCCAAATGTTATATAATAAACCAATAAGCAATCTGTTGCTGTCAAATACAAGATTTCACATATTTACAGATTTTGGGACAGCATTTTATAGTGATGGAATTTACGCAACTCAGAACATGTTGGGTAGAAACATCATAAATACATCAACCAATACAATGGTTGTTCAAGTCAACGCCTATAGAAATCCATCAATAATGAGTTTTGGTATTGGGTTTAGTAGCAATATTGCTGGTTATAATATTCAATTTGATTATGCTAATGGGGTTGACGATAAGGAAATGCTTGATGGTATTTTACATATTGGACTTGGTAAATCTTTTTAATGTTTACAATTTGTATGAATTTTAAAAAACCATCTTTATAATGCTACAAACTCAATTAATATAATTGCGATCAAATAAATACATAATGAAAATAAAATCTGCGTTAATTTCAGTTTTTGATAAAACAGGAATTGATAAACTAGCTTTAGAACTTGTAAAAAACGGAGTGGCACTTTATTCTACCGGAGGTACGAAAAAATACCTAGAGGACCTTGGTTTGTCAGTATTAGCTGTAGAAGATCAAACCAACTATCCAGAGGTTTTTGGAGGTAGAGTAAAAACACTTCACCCTGCTATTTTCGGGGGTATCCTTTACCGCAGAGATAATGATGATGATAATCGAGAGTTGGACCAACATAAAATTCCGCCAATAGATTTGATTGTTGTAGATCTATATCCGTTCGAAGATACTGTCGCCTCTGGGGCGGATCACTCGTCCGTTATTGAAAAAATTGATATCGGAGGTATTTCACTCATTCGAGCTGCCGCAAAAAATTATAAATTCACATCCATCGTTAGCAGTAAAGAGCAGTATGAAGATTTTACCAATCATTATTCAAGTCAAAACGGTTCTCCTACAGCTGATTACCGAAAAAAATTAGCTGCTGAAGCATTTGGGATTACAGTAAAATATGATCAAGCAATTTCAAGCTATTTCCGTGATAAACAGAGGTTCCCATTAAGATATGGAGAAAATCCACATCAAAAAGCACATTTCGAAGGAGATTTAGATGGATTATTTAAAAAGCTCAATGGAAAAGAGCTGTCATATAATAATTTGCTAGATATAGATGCTGCTGTATCTTTAATATCAGATGTGAGTAGAGAAAATCAATACACTTTCGCAATATTAAAACATAACAATGCTTGTGGATGTGCAGCTAGAGAAACAGTATCTGATTCATTTAAAAATGCATTAGCCTCTGACCCTGTTTCGGCTTTTGGAGGTATATTGATAACTGACGGAACTGTTGATTTGAAAACTGCAATACAAATTGATGAAATTTTTTATGAGGTATGTATAGCTACCTCATACACTCAAGAGGCTTTAGATTTATTAACCAAAAAATCAAAACGAATTGTTTTAGAGTGGAGTATGAATAAGTATAATCAGGACATTGTTAGGTCATGCTTAAATGGTATTTTGGTTCAAGATAGAGATTTGCATAATGTTGATGAATCAGATTTGACTTTTCCCACAGTTAAAAAACCAAACAAGCTAGTGATTAGCGATCTTTTATTAGCTGATAAAATAGTTAAGAATACAAAGTCAAATGCGATTATACTTGTTAAGGATGGTAGGTTACTTTCAAGTGGAACAGGTCAGACCTCAAGAGTTGATGCGTTAAGACAAGCCATAGCTAAAGCAAATGCATTTAAAATTGACCTCAATGGGTCAGTGATGGCTTCGGATGCATTTTTTCCATTTCCAGATTGCGTAGAAATTGCAGCGGAAGCAGGCATTGAGCATGTAATACAGCCAGGGGGTAGTATAAAGGATAATTTATCCATAGAAAAAGCCGATGACCTTGGACTGTCAATGGCAATGACAGGTGTGAGACATTTTAAGCACTAAAATAATTACCCTAGTAATCAAGGTGTTACGGATTATTTTATAATTTTATTAAAAAATCGGGAACTTGCTGTTGTAGGTTTTATTTTTATACTTAGTTTTGCAGCCGCTTTGGCAAAGAGGTATGTTCTTTGGAAAGTCAAAGTTGGATTAAAAGAAATAAAAATTAATTAAAGCTTGGTTGTTAAATTTCAATTTGTAGATTTGCAGCCGCTTTAACAAAGAGTATGTTCTTTTAAGCATTTTAAAGACCTAAAAGTTAAAATAAATTTAACAAATCCCTTGTGGGTTTAAATATTGAAATTAGCTTTGCAGTCC